>ERZ795053.44-NODE-44-length-133869-cov-7.786614_pt1 | contig 133869 bp, 105 predicted proteins | sample MGYA00375137_ERZ795053 | MGnify/ENA primary metagenome ERZ795053 (study PRJEB30182, sample SAMN05720284) | activated sludge metagenome | isolation source: Anaerobic digester | place: Hong Kong | collected 2014-12-17 ... | reverse complement strand
GCGCCACCCTGCTTGATTTAGATGATCCAACTAAAGTGATCGGTCAAAGCAGTGAACCTATCCTGGCGCCAAATACCGAAGAGCGTGAAGGTTATGTGCCTAATGTTGTTTATAGTTGTGGTGCTATTCTTCATAATGAACATATTGTTCTTCCGTATGCCATGTCCGACACATCCTCAACATATGCTACCATTCCGGTACATGATTTACTATCAAAACTAAAACCCTCATCATTAAAAAAGGCAGGAGTGAAGAAAGCAGAAACCAAAGCAAAAATTCTCGTTGTTGACGACGAAATCATTAATCAGCAGGTAATTGCTTCGTACCTTAAAAGTGTTGGATATGAAGTGGAAATTGCACCAGATGGTATTGTTGCATTGATGAAAATTGCCAATCATAAATTTGATGCCATCCTCTCTGATATTTCTATGCCAAATTTTGATGGCTATCAATTATTGGATTATCTCAATGAAAATCATATTGAAATTCCGGTAGTATTTATTACTGCTCTTGCAAGTAAAGAGGATGAAATCAAAGGGTTAAAGATGGGCGCTGTTGAGTACATTACCAAACCTATCGAAAAAGATATTCTGCTTATCAGGTTGGAAAAATTACTCACCGAAAGCTAACTAAATCTTATACAATATTGAATCATAAAAATAAAGAAGCCCTCGAAATTCGTGGGCTTCTTTTCTTGTGCGAAACGAATGTTGGAAGGATTCCAACTTAATCATCTAATATTCCCCTTTAATTTTTTTCAAAACATCTGCACAACAATGTTTTGAATTTCATACCGGATATGGGACTACCCATTCTGGTGTCAAACAGTGTTCCCTATTATACTCAAGTTTATTGTCGGTATCAAACTAAAGGGCCTCATCGCTTAGGGTTTATGCTGTAATTTTTACATCGTTGTTTACCAGATATGGCTCTGCAAGCAACCATGACATTAAATACGAAATTGTACTTTCTGCCCCCTGGTTTCTGTTCACTGCAACTTCTTCCAAACCATCATTACATCCATTGGTTTCGGGATCAAATAATGGGAGATTAAGGTCGTTTTTCCCTAAAAACCATTCAAATGACAGTCGTAGCTTACGAAGAGTAGATTTGTCACCGGTTACTTTCCACATGCTTTCATACATTATTATCATGGCGAGGGCATCCAGTGGCTGCTGTGCAAAGTTTGCCTTTTCTCTGTTGGCATTAGGCCATTCCTTATTACCTACCAGGGTTAAATGGCCGTTAAATAAGCATTTTGATTCAAGAAATTTTCGCGATGCTTCTGCTACTTTCAGGTATTTTAAATTTTCTGTAATCTCATATACCTGGTATAAAGCTGCCGGGATTAATCCGTTGTCGTAAGTCAATACAGGTTCATACCAATCCCATTTACTGTTTTTGTGCTGGTTAAAAGTATCAACAAGTTTATCAGCAAGCTTCTCCATCAATTTAATAAAACGCTCCTGATCAGGAAAACGCTTTATGTAATGGTACAAACCAAAAATGGTATTGGCATATCCTCTCTGATGTGAGATCTTATCAAGGTAACCAATCGATTTGTGAAACAGATCATGACTGATATGGAAAAACGAATCGCAAGGAGCAAATCTGATTAAATACCCAAGTGCCCAAATTGCCCTGCCATGAGCATCATCCGAAGTAATTTCGCCTTCAATACCACGGAGATAGGTTAGCGTGTCTTTAAAACTCCCATCTTCATTTTGCATATACATCAAAAATGCCAGGTAACGGTAAATGAGCGGATAATATCTTTCTTCCATAAACCGGTGGTAGGCCATCGTACTTACGATCAGCGCTCTTGAATTATCATCCAAACAATATCCGGTTTTGTAATTAGCTATACATCCAACAGCATGCTGTACAATCCCATTATCATCCGTTAATCTTTCCAAATGACTCAAGCTAAAATCTGGCATTTGAAATTCGTTTTCGGTTAGGGGACTTATTTTTAATGTTTGATATTTGGGATTGATATTGGCGAAGGTTTGAAAATATTGATATCCTATCCGTGGCCAGGAAATAGTTAAACCATAGTCAAAGGCTTTTTTCTTCAATTTTTCCATTTCATCCGGATGATCCATCAGATCAATCACAATTTCTGACAATGCCTTGTAATCATTAAAGTCGAACAGGCGGCCTCTTCCTTCAGCCAGTAGCTCTTCGGCATGCCAGTATGGTGTTGAAATTACAGCACAACCACCACTTACGGCATATGAAAGTGTACCTGAGGTTATTTGGGCTTTATTTAAATAGGGGGTAACATAAATATCTGCAGCCAATAGATAATTCATCAAGTCCTCTTCACTTAAATATTTATTTAAAAATTGAACATGCTTTTCAACCTTTAGTTCTTTGGCCAGGTTTTGTAGAAACTCCCTGTATTCTTCACCAACATGCCGTAAAACATGAGGATGTGTTTTACCCAATATCACATATTGAATATCGGGATGCTTTGATATTATTTCGGGCATTGCCCGAATAACAGTTTCAATACCTTTACTTCTACCCAATAGTCCAAATGTAAGCATAGTAGTTTTTCCGTTCCAATCTTCCGGAATTGTCACTTCATCAGTATGGAAATTACTGAAGTCGGGTACACCATGCTGAATGTGAACCACCTTATGGCGAGGTACATCATAAATTTCGGCTAAAAATCCTATTGCCATCGAATTCATTACAATAAGCCTGTCAGCATATTCAGCGATTTTTTTAAGAATTTCACGTTGATGAAAGGAAGGTCGCGTTAAAATGGTATGCAGCGTGGCGGCCACCGGGACTTTTAATTCCTGCAAAAAGCTCAGCAGTAATAAACCACTCTCGCCGCCGTAAATTCCGTATTCATGTTGCACCAGACAAAGATCAAAATTCCCTTTGTTGACATATTCCGCCATTTTTATGTACTCTTCACGTTTTTGATCCTGGATTGTTTTGGTTACGATGGCAGGATATTCATAATCTTTATCTCCATCATTCATGGCAATAACTTCAATTTCAAGTTCCAGCCTGTGGATATGGGAAGCTTTAAGGATTGAATTTACCAGATTTTCGGTGAAGGTGGCAATTCCACACTTACGTGGAGGATAATTGCCAAGTACAGCAATTCTCATTTTCTTTTAGGGTTCGTTCGCACTCGATTTTTTGGGTGAGCCAAAGGATTGGCTCGAAAGTTTAGTGCAGTATTAAACGCTACTTTGATTATAAAGTTTCATGCTTTCCCTGATTACCAGAGTTTTGGGGGTGTCAAAGGTAGAAGATACTATACAGTTAGGGCGAGTTAGTTTAATTTATCTGTATCTTAGAGCAATCAAAACTGAAGCATAAATTGAACTTTGAAAAAGAAAAATCGGAAGTTGCTGCAACAATGAAAAGGTTGTATGATCGGGGACTATCAACAGCTTCGGGAGGAAATGTTAGTATGCGAATAAAAGATGGCATTTTAATAACTGCATCACAAACGGATAAAGGACTAATAGACGCTTCTCAGGTTGGCTTGATTGATCAAGATGGAAAAGTAATGTCAGGTGATTTAAAGTTAAGTATGGAAACCGGTATGCATTTGGCAATTTATGCTAAACGTCCTGATATAAATGCAATTGTTCATGCTCATCCGGTATTTGCGACGAGTTTTGCAATTTCAGGTAAAATAATTAAGACTAATCTTTCTGGTGAATCAAGGGCTGTACTGGGAGAACCCGCATTTGCTGAATATGCTTTAATGGGTACACAGCATTTGGCAGATCTTGTTGCCGGGGCATCGTTAAAAAGTAATGCTGTATTGATGCGTAATCATGGCGTTATTACCTTGGGTTCATCATTATTTCAGGCATATGACCGGATGGAAGTTCTTGAAGCCAGTGCTAAAATGACATTTATTACCGAGTTCCTTGGTGGAAGTCATGACCTGACAGTTGAACAATTAAAAGAAATAGACAACCTATTCATTTGAAATTTTGAGAAAAAATTTACAGTTAATAATTTTATGTCTCTTTTTGTCGGCAAGCTCTTTCGGTCAAACGTCATCTTTTGTGCAATTTGAAGGTGGTTTGCTGAGAAATCAGGGTGGCTTCTTTAAATTGTATGATGGCATTGTGGATATAGGAGCTGGTTATCACCTCACATTAACAAGGCATCTGGAAGGAGGACTCGATTTTAATCTTGGCTTTCTTAATTATAAAAACACACCTGCCCGGTCGAACTTTTACCGCCCAAAACTAAGTCTTCAATATACGGTACATGTTTCATCACGAGTAGCGCTGGATCCTGTAATTGGCCTGGGTTATTCTTTTATTAGAATTACAAATAATGAATATTTATACGCATCCACGCAACATGGATTAAATTATGCAGCAAGGTTAAAAGTGAGATGGAAATCTGGTCGCAAGCTTGATTATTATCTTTTTGGAAGTTACGATTATATCTATTTAGACAGGGATGATTCCTTTACCCAATTGAATTCCTTCAGGCAAATCCGGTTATTTGCTGTTGGACTTGGTGTGAACATAAAATCAGGAGTTTATGAGTAAACTTTTTAAGTCAATTGCTTTTGGTTTGTTGGTTTTGATCATGATTGGATGTTCAAAAGAGAATAACTCAATTTCACTTGACCAAAATTATTTACAGGTAGCAGATGTAGTGGAGTATTGCCAGGGAAGTTGCAATGAAACTGCTGATTGGGAACAATCAAAAACATTGGTAAGGGGATACCTCCGGGACGTGGGAAATGATTCAGTGTGGCAGGATAATCAGGAGAAGCGGAGGTTTTACCTATTGGATATCAGAAATGGTTTTTCGTTGGAAGTTCGTGTTGATGGGGATGAGGATTTGATTTTCAGCAGGCTTGCCGGAACCGTGAAATCTGATTTGATTTTTATTTCAGGAATAGCCAATGCTGTAATTGCACAGGAAGGCTCAGATTGTACAAAAGGTGTTGTATTGCTGGTAAAAAAGGATAAAGACATTATAATTAATCTCGAATAACATGGAATCCTGCCAATGGCCTAATAACGATCCGTTAATGATCGAATACCATGATAAGGAATGGGGTGAACCTGTTCATGATGATCAGAAACATTTTGAATATATGGTTTTGGATGCCTTTCAAGCCGGGCTTAGTTGGGCCATCATCATGAAAAAGCGGGAAGGTTTCCGGGTGGCATTTGATCAGTTTGATTACCGGAAAATTGCTAATTACGATGAGACAAAAATCCAGGATTTAATTCAAAACCCGGGAATAATCCGAAACCAGCAGAAGATAAGGGCTACGCTTAATAATGCTCAAAAATTTATGGAAGTTCAACAAGAGTTTGGCTCCTTTGATAAGTATATCTGGCAATTTACAGGTTATAAAACCAAACAAAATCAATGGACTAAATTGGACCTGATACCTACCACCAGCCCTGAATCAGATGCTATGAGCAAGGATTTGAAAAAGCGGGGTTTTAAATTTGTCGGTTCAACCATTTGTTACGCCTACATGCAGGCAGCCGGAATGATCAATGATCACCTGGTTACTTGCTGGCGATATAAAGAGCTAAATACTTAGCCCCTATTTTACAACAATTTTTTCCGTAAAATTTCCCTCTTTGGAATTTACCTTTACAAAGTAGATCCCTGCTTGTAAATTTTCTATTCTCAGCTTTGAAGATTTCAATTCAGGCGTTTTGAATTCAGCTCCCCGAATATCTATAATCTGAATTGATTCAATATTTTGAAACGCCTTCAAATCAATGGTAAATGAACCCGATGCCGGATTAGGATAAATTGAAAAGGGCTTTTCAAATTCAGGATTATCAACCATCGTATTCCAGTTTACATAAATGGTCAGAGGTTCTGAAAATTCGCCCTCTCCACAAGCATTTTCGGCTTTTACCCTCAATTCCACGATGTAGCTGTTTGATTGATCCCAATAGATTTTCACTTTTGTAATGGTATCCCCCGGAATGATCACTGCCATATCTTCGGGAATTACCTCCCAGATATAGGCAGTGGCATTGGCACACCATGTTTCGTAGATGGTGAAGTTGGTCTGGCTGGTAACCACATCCGTAGGTCCCATGGGTTGATCAGGTATTTCGGGCGTGTAAGCCGCTTTAATGTAATCTTCTTTGGTAATGGTGCTGTTGTTTGTTCCATCAGAAACGGTAAGCGTAACATCATAAGTACCTGAAGAAGGATAATTTACTACCGGACTCTGTTCAGATGATGTGGCAGGGTCACCACCCTCAAATTCCCATTCCCAGCTGATTACATCACCAATGGAGGCATCCGAAAATGTTACATCATCACCTTCACAAATGATGGCAGGCACTCCCGCAAAATCGGCTGACAGTATGGAAGCATCCACATAAACACCGTCATGCCTTACGTTGTATTGTAATATGGTTAAAGGCGATTTAAGCGGATTCATGGCGAGGTTGGTATTCCATAGGTAAAAATAGAGATCACTGGTTGAAAGATTGCCACTGGCACCTGAAATATCCAAGATCCCGTCACCATCAATATCGGTAACAAAGGGATTCATAAAAAAGCTGGAACCGGTTACCGTTAAAGGCCAACCGTTCATAGGTGTTCCATCATGATTGTAACCGATGTATACACCGGCGTTGGTATTGTCATCCCACATCAATTCCACCTGATCGTCGCCATCCAAATCAGCAAGGATGATCTGGTTATTGATTGCATTCATGGGTACAGTGGGCCACCCCTCCAGATAGGTTCCGTTTTTATCCCATGCATACACTTTATCTGCTGGCGAACCCGATAAAACCTGGTCGCCTATGGCAACATCCAGGTTGCCATCTCCGTCGATATCACCAACGGCGGGAGGTCCGTAAATCCAGTAGCTGACAAATTTGGGCCATCCTTCCATGGAGCTGCCATTGCTTTTGATAATATGAACGGCACCATTTCCGGCGGTTGATGAATGATCGCCCACCAGTATTTCTCTAACGCCATCCCCATCCATATCCGCCAAAACCGGAGATGAATAGGAAAAAACGCGATCGGTTCCTGGTGCATACGGAAATCCATCGAGTACATTCCCACTGGCATCATATGCATAAACACTGTAATATGATTCAGCAATGATTTCAGGAACGTTATCACCTGTAATATCACCCACCGCCACAGCTGATCCCGGAATATAATCGAGTGCTACAGGAAATCCCGGGAAAGCCAGTCCGTTCCCTTTGTAAACACCAACATAACCATCCGGGTAGCTCCGTTCTTCAACGATTATTTCAAGGGCATTGTCGCCATCCAGATCCGCCAGTACTGCTGTTTTTGTAGCCCCTCCTGACAAGGTAACCGGGAATCCTGTAACGCTGCTACCATTCTTTTCCCAGGCATGTAAATAGCCGGTATTTCCTGTTCCGGCCTGCCGGGTGGATACCACAATTTCTCCTTCTCCATCCCCGTCGATATCGCCGAATGCGGGGGCACCATCGGGATATAGCTGTGTGGTAACCGGCCAGCCATCCACCACCGATCCATCCACATTAAAGGCATACACTTTTTGCGATACGCAATAAAGTATTTCCATTTCAGGGTCGGAATCCATATTGCAATAAATTCCACCACGGTTAGCGCTGCCGGTATATTGCAAAGGCCAGCCGGGCCAAAGTTCATAGCCGGTTTTTTTGGCTTCCTGAGGTTTTAGCATGGTTTTAGCCAAATCTTCAGTAATTAAAATTTTTCCTTCAACATCGGCAATTACGCCCAGTTGCTGAGAATACTTCAGGTTGGAAATGTCTGTTACAATTACCTGGGCAGAAGCCACATTCCAAACGAACAAAACGAAAATAAAAATGGAGAGTATTAATGATTTCATATCTGAATAATTTGAGTTTAAATTTACTCAAATTTCACGAGTTGTTGAGGGGAAATTACTTTGTGCAGAAAAACACCGGCTCATCAGGATTAAGGTTCAACTTCTTTCCGGAATCCAGAATGCATGGATCTTCTGTCCATTGGTAGCGATTAACAGTAAAACCGGCTTTCTCAAGACGATCTACATAATCATTCCCATAAATCCGCACATGATCGGTTTGTCCGAAAACCCTTTCCCGTTCTTCAGGTGTTTTTACTTCCGGATTTTCAAAAGTTTTATCCAGAATTTTGGAAAACGGAACCTGCAAAATGGCCCAGCCACCTGGTTTTAAAATCCTGAATAGTTCACTCATAGCCAATTGGTCATCAGGAATATGCTCCAGCACGTGGTTACACATAATGGCATCGAAGGTGTTTTCATGAAAGGAAATACGTGTGATGTCCATTTGCATCATCACCTCCTCGGGATTAAGGTCAGCTGTGAGGTAATCAATGTTTTTATGATTTATGAAAAGGTGCTCAAGTGAAGGTTCAGGGGCAATGTGAAGCAATTTGTTTGGATCAGAGAAAATAGTGGTTTTGTTTTGCAGAAAATGATACAACAACCTGATCCTGTCGGACGACATGCAAACCGGGCACATCGCCTCCCTCAATCCCGCCCCGACGATTTGCTTCTCTTTTAATACAGGAAGGTCATATCCCAGGGGAAGCCATTTGCTGATGTTCGAATTGCAAACATTGCAATAATGTTTTCTGCCAAAATATATTTTTCGGAGAACTGCATATTTGAGCAGCTTATGGTAAGCTGGCGGAATTATTTTTTTGATCAGTTGTTTCACCCTAAGGAAGCTGTTTTTCAGTTTTAGCAAGTATTGAATCGCACACTGGTATTACATTCTGGGCGATCTGTTTGGCTAGTTTGGAATTTCCGTATTCACCCACGTGGCACCAATCCACATAAACCGGGGCAGTTTCATTTTCGAAAAATCGGCTGAGATCATAAAAGTCAAGATTATCCAAATGGATCTCATCATCAGTTAGGTTTTCAATTGTCAGGTCCGCAAACTGGCTCGCCCATTTCATCTTTTCAAATTCCGAATTTTCATATTCAGTTCGGATATTTTTATTGAAAAGAAGCGGTTGCCAGTAAAACACAGAATGAAACCCATAAGCCTCAGATAGTGCATAAATTAGGCGGAGGTTTTCATTATAAACTCCAATGGTTTCTTCAGCAAGCTTGGGTAAGTTGAATTCCTTAAGTGCAGCTTGGTGATCGGGTTCAGAGCCAAATTTTTGTTGAACAAACTTTACAGTGGCAAGTGTTTGCAAGGATTTAAAAAACACCAGTGCAGAGCGTTTCTTATTGGTAAGGGTATTAAATTGCTTCATGCGGTTAAATTCATTCTGCGGAATACCGGCTTTGCTTTGCTGAAGTGTACTGAAGAGATCATTTGCACCGTCGTAGAAAATTACCAGATCAGGAATATTCCCTTTACGAAGCTCAAGTTGCAGTTCGATCAATTCCTGCGTATTTACATATCCTGATTCGCCAAAGTTGGTGATCTGTACCCGGAATCCTTTTTTAGTAAGTTCTTTACCCAACAAAGAGGCCAGCGTATATTCATCCCTTGCGCCTGTGCCCCACATGGCCGATCCTCCAAACATAAAAATACGGATCAGCGGATCATAATCAGAAGAAGGATTGTTTTGGTAAATTGTTTTACGGATGCCGTCGTCATCTATATTGATGTATGTCCCTTTAAATGGATTTCGACGCCAGTAAACATAGGGTTTCCATGAGGATTCATTGCAAGCGTTGAATTCGGAATAATAGGCTTCAACCCAATCGGCATTGTTGTAGCAATCAGCTTGTATCCGGGGGTCCGGATTGGAGGAGAAAAGAAAATATATCCTGAAAAAAAGCTCAATCAAAATAAAAAGCAAAATGGTTATGCCTGCAATTACCCATATATCTTTGAGCCGGTTGAAAAATCCTCGCATCCCTGATAAATTTTTATAAAAGTACAAAAGGGCAGGAAACTCCCACCCTTTTGTACAATTTTTTTGATTTTTCTATTTCACTATAAACTTGCCGGAACTGATCTTTCCCTTGTGTTTGATTTGATAAAAATACAAGCCGGGCGGATAATCATTTACATCAACACTAATTTCGGATCCATTATCATTTCTTATCCATTTTACCAGGTTTCCCTGTGCATCAGTTATTTGAACTTCCGGTTTATCTTTCAGCCATTGATCCATTTTGAAATGAATTACCTCCCTGGCAGGATTTGGATATACTGCAACTGGGTTTTGATCCTTTTCATCAACCCCGGTTATAAAAGGCTGGTAAGTAATTTCCAGGTCATCGATCCATAAGGTGCTTCCGATGCCTATGAATCCGTCATCATAATTTGAAGGAGCAAATGAGATATTGATCGTATCAGGGATGGGCACATCGTAATACAGGACCGGGATTTCAAAATAAGTATAAGTAGATGTCGCAGGTAATTTAACCAGCTTTTCGTAAAGTGTTTCAGTTACACCGGTTTGTGTATCGTAATGATACAGCCATAATCCGCCCAGGGCTGTATCTGGGCCAACCGGCGAATATTTATAATAGCCACTCACGGTTTTTGGAAATTCATTCAGCGGCACTCCTCCTATGGGTCCTTCATCACCAAAAGTACCATTGGTTAATATTGTAATTGAATCACCATTAAAGGAAATTTTGCTTTCAAGCTTTGCTGCAAATGAACCTGAGTGGCTGTCGGTTGATTTGGTTACGCCTGCACCACTTGGTGAAATTGTCAGCAAATTACTGGTTGTCCAGTCGTTGGGTTCATCGGCTCCTAATTCCGTCCAGTTTTCAAAACCACCATTGGGGAAAGCTGCCCCAGTTCCCACAAACGCAATATCATCGAAGGTGATGGTACTTCCAATCATGGGGGTGTTATCAATGGTTGAACTGGTGAATCCAGCCACCAGTGAATCAGGCGATATAATTGGAATAAACCAATTAACGGGTGCTGAAAAATAAGCAAATGTGGATTCACTGCCAATAAAAGTCAGAGAGCAAATACCAAGCGGTGCTCCGAATTTTTTAAATAAAACTGCCAGATAAGCGGTATCCCCAAATTGAATATCATATTTCGCGTAACCGGTTACAGAATCAGGGCGTTGTGTAAAGGGCAATCCGCCCGCAATGGAATTATCCCCTATTTGCCCGATAAAGGCAGCACCAAAAATGGTGTCTTCTGAGGTTTCTACCGATTGAAGTTTTAATGCATAATTACCTGAATGTGCATCCGTTGTTTTGGTTGCATTAGGTGACAAACCCGACATCACCAGGTAAGGATTTGTTGTTGTAAAATTGTCAGGTTCTTCAAAGTATTGGTAATAAGTCCAGTTTTCAAAACCTGCATTTGAAATGCTTTGTGCGAAGCCGGTTGCTGAGATAAGCAACATTATACCCAGAAGGTAAAAAGTAAAGTTTCTCATTAATGTAAAGGTATTTGCTCTTCTTAAAACGAAGATTTGCTCCGAAAGTTTAGAAATAGATAAATCCGCAAAGACTTAGTCATTAAAACCCCACTCCGGTCCTTCCTTGGTGTCTTTAACTGTAATGTTGAGGTTGCCAAGCTGGTCACGGATTAAATCCGATGTCGGCCAGTCTTTATTTTCACGGGCTTTTTGCCTGATTTGCAAAATTGTGCCCATAAGCTGATCAACGAGTTCTGTTCTGCTGTTGTCCTCTTCTTTTTGCATACCCAGTATGTCAAAAACAAAATCGTTCATTACTGAACTGATTAGTTTGAGATCTTCCGGGGTTAACGTTTCTTTGCCATCTTTCACCGAGTTGATGATCCTTACTCCTTCAAAGAGGTGTGAAATGAGGATGGGTGAATTGAAATCATCATCCATGGCGGCATAGCATTTCGATCTTAATTCCCTGATATCCGAATCACTTTTACTACCTGCTTTTAATTTTGGCAAGGTATCGATTGCAGCCAGTAATTTCTTCAATCCTTTTTCGGCAGCCTGCAGGGCTTCATTTGAAAAATCAAGCGGACTCCGGTAATGCGCCTGCATCATAAAAAAACGAATGGTCATTGGGCTGTAGGCCTGCTCAAGCAGGGGATGATCTCCACTGAAAAATTGCACCAGCGAAACGGCATTGCCCAGCGACTTACCCATTTTCTGCCCATTGATGGTGATCATGTTGTTGTGCATCCAGTATTTTACCGGCATTTTGTTATTAGCAGCAACAGATTGGGCAATTTCACATTCATGATGAGGGAATTGCAGATCAAGACCACCGCCGTGGATATCAAAGGTTTCGCCCAGGTATTTGGTTCCCATGGTTGAGCACTCGAGGTGCCAGCCCGGATAACCTTCGCTCCATGGTGATGGCCAGTGCATCAGGTGCTCGGGCGTTGCTTTTTTCCAGAGTGCAAAATCAAAGCTGTTTTTCTTTTCCTGCTGCCCCTCAAGTTCACGGGTGTAGGCAAATAGCTCGTCAATCTTCCGGCCTGAAAGGATTCCATATTGATGATCCTTGTTGTAAGCTTCAATATCAAAATAGATGGAACCGTTTTTTTCGTATGCATAACCAGCATCCTGTATCTTTCTGATCATCTCTATCTGCTCGATAATATGACCTGAGGCATGCGGCTCAATACTTGGTCGCAAAACGTTTAAGCGATCCATCAAAAAGTGGTATTGGTTGGTAAAATACTGCACCACTTCCATGGGTTCAATTTCCTCAACGTTTGCTTGTTTGGCAATTTTATCTTCACCGGTATCGGCATCTCCTTCCAAATGCCCCACATCAGTTATATTCCTAACATAGCGAACTTTATATCCCAGATGGTTGATATATCTGTAAACCAAATCAAAATTGATGGCCGACCTGGCATGGCCCAAATGCGCATCGCCATAAACAGTGGGTCCGCAAACATACATGCCCACGAAAGGTGGTTTTATCGGTTCAAAGATTTCTTTTTTCCGGGAGAGGGTATTGTATATTTTGAGATTGTGTTCCATTTTTTTACTACTTAAAACAGATCCTTAATCCTCGATTTAATTTCATCGCTATCCGGGTTAATATCAAAGGTAATCAATGGTTTTAAATAATATAAATCCCTGTCCTTTTTGAACCGCTCTTCACCACCACCGGTGATATTCAGCATGATCAGGTCATCTTTTCCAACCTTTTTATTTTTTGCTGAATCCATTAAAGTTGCCGTAGCAATTGCAGCTGCTGGATGTATATCAATTCCTTCGGTCTCCAGGAAAAGTTCGGCGGCCTTGTGAGCCTGATCATTATTTGCCAGTAATACTTCTCCACCGGCATCCATCATGGCATCGTAAAGACCACCCGCAAGAGAATAGGGAGGTTTACGATTCGATAAAACTTTTGCTTTGATAATTTCCACCTGTTTGCGTGCCACCTCATCATCCATTGGTAACATGTCTCTCGATTTGGCTTCCCATGCATCATAAATTGGATGGAAAGGGTAGTTCTGTGAAACCATCAATTTCATTTTATTGGTTCCAAATCGGCCGTCATCAATCAATCTCAAATTGGCTTCCCAGGCAGCAATGGCTCCTGTTCCGCTCCCTACGGCCTGGTAATAGTACTCCGGAATTTTACCGATGGTGGTAACTGCTGATAAAACAGTGGTTCCCATTCCATCGCGGCGAGCAACGTTTTTAGCGCCCCCTTCGGGAATGAAATTTTCAAGCTCAACGGCTACATTTGAAATGTGAATGGCATCGAAGTAATCACCTCCTTTTTGTGAAGCAACCAGCTTTACATTGTCGTTCAGCGGGGTATCAAACCAAAGCGCATCCAGGTTGTCCTCGGGAACGCATAGCAAAAGACGGATGTTATTATCGGAGCAAACCCTTGCAAATGAACGGGCCGTATTGCCGGCTGAGGCTACAACCAACACATGCTCATCGTTGGGTTCGAGCCTGGCACAAACGGAATAGGCTTCTGTTTCTTTAAATGAGCAGGTTTTCATATTGGCTTTCTGCTCAGGCCAGTAACCACTAAAGGTGATATAAAGATTATTTAATCCGAGTGCTTTTCCCAACCCTTCGCTTTTAACAGTAACCGGGGCACAAGAACCTTCAAGCATCCTGTGAATGGGCAACCAATCGGCAAATTTGTATAAACCGAATCCATCGTCTTTTAATTCAAGCTGTTTCTTGTGGTAAATTGCCCTGATCAAAGCAGGTTCGGTTTCACCCGGAGCCGATAATAACCATCCCGAATCATCAAATTTTTTACCGGTTGCCAATGATTGCAGTATATATTGCGTCTTTGTGAAAGTACCGTTCATAAAGTTTATGTTTTACGTGGCAAAAGTAACAATTTTAGTATGATTGCGAGACTTGAAAACGGAGTCACAATAATAGGTCTGATGGTAGATCCATGTTTTATTAATAAACGCAAATGCTCATAATTAAAAAAGGCTACAATGTTTGCAGCCTTTTTATAAAGTTTGGTTTTTATTTTTTCAAAACACCCAATTCCTTCCCCACTTTTGTAAATGCGGCGATGGCTTTATCGAGGTGTTCTTTTTCATGAGCAGCAGAAAGCTGCACCCTGATCCGTGCCAAATCTTTTGGAACAACCGGGTAATAAAAGCCAATAACATAGATTCCCTCGTCGAGCAATTTACTGGCCATTTCCTGCGAGAGTTTTGCATCATATAACATCACAGCGCATATAGCCGATTTAGAAGGTTTGATATCGAAACCTGCCGCTTTCATTTTTTCCATAAAATAGTCGGTATTCCAGTGTAGCTTATCCTGCAACTCCGAGGTTTCAGCCATCATGTCAAACATCTCAATTCCTGCTCCAACAGCGGCCGGGATAAGCGAGTTTGAGAATAAGTAAGGGCGTGAACGCTGACGCAGCATTTCTATGATCTCCTTTTTTCCAGTCGTAAAACCACCTATGCCGCCACCAAATGCTTTACCCAGCGTTCCGGTAATAATGTCGACTTCACCTCTGATATTGAACAATTCAGTAACACCACGGCCTGTTATACCAACCACACCTGCTGAGTGGCATTCGTCAACCATGATCATGGCATCATATTTTTTTGCCAGAGCATTTATTTTATCCATTGGAGCCACATTGCCATCCATCGAAAACACACCATCCGTGACGATGATTTTAAAACGGGCTGTTTTCGAAGCTTCAATTAGTTGTTTTTCCAGGTCCTCCATATCCGCATTTTCATAACGGAAACGTTGTGCCTTACATAAACGAACACCGTCGATGATAGAAGCATGGTTCAACGAATCGGAAATGATAGCATCTTCAGCCGTAAGAATGGGTTCAAAAACACCTCCGTTGGCATCAAATGCGGCAGCATAAAGAATGGTATCTTCCGTACCAAAAAACTCAGCAATTTTGGCTTCCAGTGTTTTGTGGATATCCTGTGTGCCGCAAATAAACCTAACAGATGACATCCCAAATCCATGCGAATCGAGAATGTCCTTGGCTGCTTTTACCAGGCGGGGATGATTGGATAATCCGAGGTAGTTATTGGCACAGAAATTTAAAACTTCTGCACCGGTGTTCAGTTTAATTTCAGCACCCTGTGGCGAGGTAATGATGCGTTCCGCTTTAAACAAACCAGCTTCTTTAATATTGCTTAATTCTTGAGTAAGATGGTCTTTAATTTTTCCGTACATAAATGATATTTTATTAGTTTTTCAATTCCAATTGTGATTGACAAATTTATTTATTTTTGCCGAAACTGTTAAGTATTTAACACCAAATGCAAGGGAGATGAAAAACATTCTGATAATTGGTGCCCAGGGGCAAATAGGTTCGGAGTTAACCTCTAAACTTAGAACAAGATATGGCGTTGATAATGTGATAAGTGGAGATCTCTATCCTCCTCCACGCGGAAGTAAATTAGCTGATGGGCCTAATGAAGTAATGGATATCACTGATGCTGCTTCTATTAACCAGGTAGTAAAGGATCATAAAATTGATACGATTTATAATCTTGCAGCATTGCTGTCGGCAGTGGCGGAGCAGCGGCCTCAGGATGCCTGGAATGTAGGTGTTAATGGTATGTACAATGTGCTGGAAGTAGCACGTGAAAACAAATGCGCGGTTTTTACACCTAGTTCTATTGGTTCATTTGGCCCAACCACTCCACCGGATAATACACCTCAGGATACCATTCAAAGACCAACCACTATTTATGGAGTCACCAAGGTTACAGGAGAATTGCTGGGTGATTACTATTTCAAACGTTTTGGTGTAGATACAAGAGGCTTACGTTATCCGGGAATCATTTCGTATGTAACTCTTCCGGGTGGAGGTACAACGGATTATGCTGTAGAGATTTTTTATGAGGCAATCAAACACCGAAAATTTGTGTGCCCACTACCAAAAGGAGCTTTCCTGGATATGATGTACATGGCAGATGCATTGGATGCAGCTATTGATGTGATGGAGGCAGATCCCTCAAAACTGAAACACCGCAATTCATTCAATGTAACTTCTATGAGTTTTGATCCGGAGATTCTCGCCAACGAAATTAAAAAACACATGCCTGATTTTGAGATGATCTATGAAGTTGATCCTGTTAAAGAGGCCATTGCCGCTACCTGGCCCAATAGTATGGACGACAGCGCGGCCAGGGAAGAATGGGGTTGGAATCCAAAATATAAGCTTCCTGAAATGGTTGTTGACATGCTCGAAAAAATTAGTGAAAAACTTGGAATAGCCTATAAATAGCATTTTGAAAGAATTAAAAAAGCCCTGACAAACTATGTCGGGGCTTTTCTTTTTGAAGCGGTATGTTAAGAAAAGTGTATTATCTTCTGTCGCCCATAAACCGGAGCAGGAAAAGAAACAGGTTGATAAAATCAAGATAAAGCCTGAGTGCTCCCATGATCACCAGTTTTCTGGTTTGCTCGGTTCCATATTCAACACCGGCACCAATTCTTTTTAAGGTTTGAACATCATAGGCAGTTAATCCGGTAAAAATCAAAACACCAACAAAACTGATTATGTAATCGAAGGTTGGACTTTGCAAAACCATGTTTACCAAACTGGCGATGATCAATCCGATCAGGCCCATAAACATGATGCTGCCAAATTTGGTTAAATCGGTTTTGGTAGTATAACCCACAAAGGCCATAATACCGAACATTCCACCTGTTACAATAAATGTTTTAAAGATGGATGCTGATGTGTAAATCAGCAATATAAAACTTAAACTGGCACCCATCAGCACCGAAAATGCTCCGAAAAGCAACACCAGGGTTCCAATTGAAAATCGGTTTAATCCCATCGACATTGCCAAAACAAAACCTAAAGGTGCCAAAGTGACAATCCAACCAAGTATTGACATACCCCCGGTTTCCGGGTTATAAAGCGATCCGATCAGAGCCGGAGTGCTGGCAAAATAATAAGCCGTGAAAGCTGTTAGCGCCATGGCTATCCCCATCCAGGCAAAAACACTTGCGATGAAGTTTTTTGCCATATCCCGTGATCCAACTTGTGATTGAACCGTATTTCTCATATAGTCTCGTTCTGAAATCATGTCAGTTATAATTTTTAAATTAATTGAAACAGACATTTGTCAATTATAATGCCTGAACAAGTTGGTTTGTTTTGCAGTTAACAAATTTTAACCAAAGCTGGTTTTAATGAAGTTGGGTACCGATCAGATGAATAAACTCCTGCCGGGTTTCATCTTTGCGGAAAGCACCGGTGAAATCAGAAGTAGTGGTTACTGAGTTTTGTTTCTGCACGCCACGCATCATCATGCATAAGTGCTGTGCTTCGATAACTACGGCCACCCCAAGTGGTTTGAGCGTATCCTGAATACAATCTTTGATTTGGGTGGTCAATCTTTCCTGAACCTGCAGCCTGCGTGAAAAAGCATCAACAACCCGGGCAATTTTACTTAAGCCGGTTATGTAGCCGTTGGGAATATAGGCCACGTGCGCTTTACCGATAAATGGGATCATATGGTGTTCGCACAATGAGTAGATTTCAATATCCTTAACGATAACCATTTCGCGGTAATCCTCTTTGAATTTCGCTGAATTCAATATTTCAACCGGATCAAGCTGATACCCATGTGTGAGAAATTGTATTGATTTTGCTACTCGTTCAGGCGTTTTTGTCAACCCTTCACGATGCACATCTTCTCCGATCAATTCAAGAATACCTGAATAATGTGATGCAAGTTTTTTAACATTTTCGCCATTATAAAGGTCTACTTTTTCGTATCCTTCATTCGCGTCATGGTCTAATGAGAAACTTTCTTTCGATGATGACATTTTATATTTCTTAATTTCCAAAATATTCAACAAAATTGTTTTCTGTTTCAACAACTTTAACACAATGCAGTTCGGCACCATTGCTTAATATGTCCTGCTCAATTTCTTCCCAAATGGCTATTGCAATGTTTTCTGTTGAAACAATTTTATCTTTCATAAAATCAACCTCAAGGTTCAGGTTTTTATGGTCAATTTTTTCAATGATTTTAGTTCTAATGATTTGACTTAATACTTTCAGGTTAATTACAAAGCCGGTTTCAGGATCAACATTTCCCTTTACTGTAATGTATAGAATATAATTGTGACCATGCCAGTTGGGGTTGGAGCATTTACCGAAAACCTCCATGTTCTTTTCATCCGACCAATCTTTCCGGTATAACCGGTGTGCAGCATTAAATCTTTCTCTGCGTGTGATTAACATCATATAATTGATATATCAAGTTTCAAATGTAGTAAATTTACAAGGTAATTTTTGTTATAAAAGGTTAAATAAAAAAATCCCTCCCGAAGGAGGGACTTTCAACTCCAGAGGAGTTCATAATAATCAAACCAATCAATCAACCACCTGAATCTTCCTAATAACTTTTGAATTACCAGCATTAATTGTAACAAAATATAATCCTTCGCGAAGGTCGGATACATTTAACTTTTGTGTTTGCATTTGGCTTGATCTTGAACCTGATTGATACTCCAGTACTTTACTTCCTAAAACATCATGCATCTCAATCATAACATCAGCATCTTCTATCAGGCTATATTGAATGTTTAAATAAGTTGTTGCGGGATTTGGATATGCAGTAACAGATGCTTCCGAAATCACCTTTTGCACGCCCAGCCATTGGGGTAGTTCAACCAATTCGCCACCTGAGGCGAGCGCCACCCAAAGGCCAAAATTTTCACCTCCACTATTGTTGGCTGGGTTCAGGAATCCCGACGCAACCACGGTAATAGCAGCTCCATCAAGTCCCAATGTTGACAGGGGTGCATCATAAGTTACTACAGTATTTTGGCCGGTTTCATCCTTTATGGCCAATTTGTAGTCGGCAGTACCTAATTCAAGGTAACCAGCATAGCTTCCATACATCAGGTTGTCAACAATGGTTCCTGCGCCAACACCCACTTCCACAACATCAACGGTAGGCGCATCAGTCGAACCGTGAAAAACAAGGACATCTGTATTATCTGTCAATGAGGCAGATTCACGACCCATTGGATATACATAAATATCAAATGGTTCAACCGGATCGTAGCCAGAAGCACTAACAATACCATTCGCGATCAAAACGTAAGTTTCTCCATCCTCTAGAACATAATTGTTGCTCCAGATAGGATCATTTGGATCAGTACTGTCCGGTCCTTTAATATTTATGCGAAGATTAATTCCAGAGGGTGCATCAACAAATGGTGAAGCAGTTCGGAAGGTAAAATTATCAAGCAACAGCTCATCATTCAACCATACATCTACCACTTCGGCTGCCAGGTCTGCAGAATTGTGAATTACCTGAACACGCGCAGTTCCAGCTTCAAATACTGGTAAAGGAACCAATTCACCACCTGAAGGTAATGCAACGTATAAGCCAAATGCTGGTCCGTTACTATTATTTGCGGGGTTTAAAAATCCTGAAGCAACAGTAACCAGTGCCGCACCATTCAATCCCAAAGTTTCGAGTGGAGCTGAATAACTAACAACACTATTGGCTCCCGATTCGTCACGAACATCTAGAATGTAATCGTTTGTTGCCAATTCAAGATAGCCTGCAAAATTACCATACATTAAATCGTCAACTATTACACCTGCACCTATACCTATCTCTTTAACATCAACTGTAGGTGCATCCGTTGAACCATGAAAGACCAGAATGTCTGTATTATTCATCATAGATGCTTCTTCACGTCCCATGGCATAAACATAAATATCGAATGGCTGAACCGGATCATATCCTGAAGCACTTACTATGCCATTGGCTACAAGAATATAAGTAGCTCCTTCTTCCAATGTATAATTATGTGACCAGATCGGATCATCAGGGGTAGTGCTGTCCGGACCTTTAATCGAAATTGTAAATTCCTCTCCCGCAGGAGCATCAACAAAAGGAGATGCAGTGCGGAAGGAGAAATTGTCCAAAAGTAAAATATCATTCAGCCATACATCTACCATTGCAGCAGCAGCATCTGCTGAATTATGGATTACTTGTACCCTGGCATTTGCAAGGGCATTTGCTGAGAATCCTACCAGGAGGATCAGCATCGCAAGTGTAGTTCTAATTGTTTTCATAGTTATAATTTTTAATTGTTAGTATTTTCTTGTTGTGTTACTATTCAACAAGTGATTAATTGAAAGTGTATAATAAAAAATGAAAAAAAATAAACAAAAAATATTTAGATGAAAAGTTGACATATTGTTATAGGCTTTATTAATATGACATAAAGGTGATATTACGGTTGCCTGGTTTTACATTTTTTTAACAAAATGTTTAAGAAAATAAGTAAAAGAATAAACATTAGAGCTTTATTCGCGTTTATTTTCAAAATCATAAAAATGAAGTCGTTACATAAAGTTCAGGTTCTTCCAATTGTGTTAAAAGAAGCATGGGATTTTTTTTCAAGCCCAGGCAACTTAAAAACGATAACACCTCCCTACATGGGTTTTAATATTACTTCAGCAATTGAAAATGAAAAGATGTACGAGGGAATGATTATTTCCTACCTGGTTAAGCCATTATTAAATATACCGATACAATGGGTTACACAAATTTCACATGTAAAAGAACCCTATTATTTTGTTGATTTTCAGTTGAAGGGGCCATATAAATTCTGGCACCATCAACATCATTTTCGCCAGGTGGATGGTGGAGTTGAAATGAAAGATATATTACATTATGAAGTTGCTGGTGGGATCTTTGGTAGGTTGATTGAAAATATCCTTATCGAAAAGCGGGTTGAGCAAATTTTTAATTACCGGGAGCAAAAGCTACAAGACCTTTTTCCAGTAAATGGATAATTATGATAGGGTATTCAATGCGTCAAGTGCACTGCGAATATGCTTTTTAATATTTATTTGCGAATTAAAAACGTTTCTGATAATTCCCTTTTTATCTACCACAAAAGTAATCCTGGAGCTAATTAATCCGAAAAAACTGTCAACAATTCCAAACTTCATTTTCACTTTATTATCTTCATCACTTAAAAGGGTAAAAGTGAGGTTGTACTTTTTGGCAAATTTCAAATGTGTTTCCACGCTATCCGAGCTAATACCAATTATTTCTGCATCAAGATCTTTGAAATCGTTGTGCATATTTTGAAATGCGCATGCCTCAGCAGTACAACCTGGGGTAAAATCTTTTGGATAAAAATAAATTATCAGATTATTTTTACCCAGCACACTTTCAAGGTAAAACATATTACCATTCTGGTCAACTAACTGAAAGTTTGGAACTTTTTCTCCTACTTTAACTGCATTCATAAAAACCTCAATAAAATGAAAAAGCATCTGAAATTGATATTTATTTTCAGATGCCTTTAAACTATTAACCTAAATTTATGTTATGAGACTTTCGTTTACGAAATCAGTACGATTTAGTTTTGGAAGTCTCTAAGTTTCTCCATTAGTTTTTTTCTGCTAAAAAATATTCGGCTTTTAACCGTCCCAATAGATAAATTCAATGTTTCAGCTATTTCCTTGTACTTATATCCCTGAAAATGCATTTGAAAGGGAATCCTGTGGTCGTCCTGCAATTCATCAATAACCTTTACAAGTTCACCATGATTATAATCTGAATCAGGTGTTGCTGAGTCTGCTGAATTTGAATTGTTAAGATAATATAAATCTTTTGTGCTATCAATGATCGTGTTTACCTTGGTGTCTTTTCTATACTTGTTTATGAAAGTATTTTTCATGATAGTATAAACCCAGGCCTTGAGATTTGTTGCAGGATCGAATTTGTCTTTGTTAGTAATGGCTTTTAAGAAGGTATCCTGAATTAGATCATCAGCATCTTCTTTATTTGCTGTTAAGGAGTAAGCAAAATATTGTAGTTTGTCTTTAAGGCCAAGAATTTTGGCGTTGAATTCTAATGCTGTCATGGTGTTAAAATTTTAATTAAAAAAATGTTTAACGTTGTCGATACAAAGGTAAACGCAAAAGTTTGATTTAAACAATTAATTTAGAATAAATTTAAATAAAAAACCTTAAATGGACATTAAATCGCAGTATATCAACAAATAAGGAAATGTTAAAAAATTGTTAAACGTTTAAGTAGGAGTGCCATAAGTTAAACAAAAAGGAGGTTTTGTTTAATGTTTCAGATATGTTTAATTGTGGTAAATAGATGTAAATCAGTAAAGTAATACCTGAATGTTAAATTCTTAGTAAAATGACAAAAAAAAGCCAGTGTTTAACTGGCCCAAAATCAAATAATTATTTTTCGCTTAACTTATTACTTCTAATATGGATTTAAATTCCATAGCTGAAGCAAGGGTATGAATATTTTTACCAAAGATTAGATTTTTATCCTGAACTTGAACACCGGAAACATATACCTGAGATTCACCAAAACTTTCTGAAACGTTTTCAAGAAATTCAATCAATTGATCATCCGGCATAGGTGTTAATATGGAAGTTAAAAGGTAATCTACTTTTTTGATTTTTGATACCTCAGCTAATGCATCAAATGGAACAGTTTCGCCAAGGTAAATTACTTTGTGATTGTGCTTTTTGATTAGATAATGGTAAAAGATAAGTCCGATTTCGTGAAACTCACCCTCAGGAAGAAAAAGTAAAAATGATCTGGATTTTTCAGAAACCTTTGAAACAATTCCGTCAATAGCAACGATTAATTTTTGACGTATAAGATTTGAAATAAAATGCTCCTGCGCAGGATTGATTGTGCCGATTTGCCATAGGACACCAATTTTCTCAAAAAATGGATAAACAAGCCTTAGCATGGTTTCTTCAAACCCGAAATTAATAACTGCCGTGTTGAAGACTTTATCAAACTTATTTTCGTCCATGTCAATCATAGCAAGAACCAGGTTCTCAATCTGACTGTTTGCATCATTATTTGCCTGAGATAGGTTGAGAATTTTTTCCGTTATTGTTTCGTCAGTAAGACCCACAATATTTGATATCTTAAGGCCATTTCGATTCAAAATTGAAACATTCAACAACTTTTTTAAATCTTCATCATCATAATATCTGATGTTTGTACAGGTTCTTTTGGGCTCTACAATATTGTATCTTTTTTCCCAAATTCTAATTGTATGTGCTTTTATTCCTGTAAAATTTTCCAGATCTTTTATTGAATAATTTGCCATTTGAAAATTTTCCTCTGATTAATCCACTGCTTTAACAAAAGAAAAGCGTAAAAGGTTTAATTTTTTATTCAAATATTTAAACAAAACATATTTTGAAAGCGTAAGTTGCACAAAATCAAACTGTAATAATATTCTATTTGAGTGCTTTTGTAAAGCAGCATTTGATTGTTAAATACAATTTACAATCCGTGCAAAGGAATAATGACCACTTATTCTCCCGGTTTATGCAATAGAAAGTGAGGAACTAACTTAGCTATTGCGTTAGCAAAGGTAACTCCGACATAGAGTTTCATCATTTGGATCACGCCAAAATGGATGAAAGTCTTTGTCGATCTGCAATTGAAAACACTTTGGATTTCTATTGTATATTTTGGGATTATTTATCTTTGCTTTACACTATCGACAGTTATGCCCGATTTATCAGTTGTAATAATTACCTTAAACGAGGAAAAAAATCTGCCACGGTGCCTTGAAAGCATTAAGGAGGTGGCGGATGATATTGTTGTTGTAGATTCGTTTTCGACTGATAAAACTGCTGACATTGCATTGGCTTATGGTGCCAGGTTTATACAAAATAAGTTCGTTGATTATGTTGAGCAGCATAAGTTTGCCGATACCCAGGCAAAATTTGATCATATTTTAACCCTTGATGCTGATGAGTCCCTTTCACCGGATTTGATTCAATCTATATTAATTGCCAAAAAATACTGGAAAAATGATGGTTATTTCATGAACCGTAAAACCAATTATTGTGGAAAATGGATTCATCATTCGGGTTGGTATCCGGATAAGAAGTTAAGAATTTATGATAGAAGAAAAGGAAAGTGGATGGGAAAAAAACTCCATGAGCACTTTACACTTGTGGGAGGGGCAACCACAAGCCACCTGAAAGGGGATATACTTCACTATTCATTTTATACAATAGAGGAACACATCTTACAAGCTAATAGATTCAGCACACTGGGTGCCAGCACATTGATTGAAGCAAATGTAAAAATTCCAATTTTTTACCTGCTTATGAAACCTTTTGCAAAATTTATCCGAAACTATATTCTCCGGCTGGGTTTTATGGACGGATTATATGGTTTTGTCATCTGTAGAATTGCTGCAACAGAAACTTTCTATAAATATGCCAAGGCATATCACCAGATTAGATTAAACCGTAAAAAGTAGCTTTATTCTGTCTTTCAATTTCAGCAACCAGGGGATTTCCGGCTCAGTCACCGAACCGGCAAAAGGTTGGCCCATTTTTAAATAATATGTTCTGAATACCGAATTGCTCATCCGCCATTTTACCAGGTACTGCTTACGACCGTTGTTTTTTTTAATTCTCCTAACACTGCGCGACATAAAATGGTAGCTCCGGCTTTTTCCAATGCCCTTAAAATATCGAACACCAGCATGCCATAGTTTCATCATAAAATCCGGATCGGAGTACATCCCTGGTGTAAATTCCACACTTAATCCACCAATTTGGTCCCATACCTGTTTATGAATAACCATTGGATACCAGCTGCTTCCGTACCAATCATTCTTTTCGAAAGATTGATATTCTTTCAAAAGATCCTCTTCTCTGAATGTTTCAAGTGTTTGCCCGTAATCAATTGGTGCAATTACACATTGATTAAAGGTTGATTTGTATTCAATTTTTGTTGCAGAAATAGCAAAGTAAGGATGCCCCAGTGTTTTGATCTCTTCCCAAATATAATGATCCCAATCGGGGAGAAGATAATTATCATCGTCAAGGAGGAGCAGATATTGCGATTTTGCCATAGCTGCCGCGGAATTAAATGCATAACAAACGCCCACATTGTTTTCGGACCAGCTATAATCAAAGCCCTGTTCTTCCACCCATTTTTTGGAACCATCCGAACCATCATTCACATGAACAATGATCTGGTGTTTGTATTTGCTGTTTTTCAAAATACTTTCGATGCAAAAACGAAGGTATGGAAGGTTGTTCCAGGACGGAATGAGTATTGAAAATAGCCTCTCCCCCTTTTTTTGCGACTGGTCATTATTTTCAAAAAACTTTATCATACGGCTAATTTGCTCATCAAAAGTAATGATATTTCAAATCATGATTGGTCGCTTTGAAAATCGTTGACCAAAAAACATTTATATTTGAACCTTTCTATTCATCAGGATACTGTTTCAGGGCTATTTTATTTTTCGGAAAAATTAATTTAAGAGCTTCGATAATTTATGGAAGAAAAATGGCTGGCAATCGTTAATCCCAATGCTGGCAATCGGAAAGCAAAAAAAGATTGGGATAAAATAAAGGGTATGTTGCATGAAGCCCACCTGCAATTTGATTTTCTTTTTACCGAGCAAAAAGAACACGCAATTGAGATTACTTTCCAGCATATTATAGATGGTTATCGGAATTTTATTGTGGTAGGAGGTGATGGTACTTTAAATGAAGTTGTTAATGGTTTCTTCAAACAGAAAATTGTTCCGGTAAATGAACTTACACTGGCCATGATTCCTATCGGAACCGGAAATGATTGGTGCCGATCTTTAAATATTCCATTTAAATATAAAAAAGCGATAAAGCTTATCAATAAACAAAAAACCAGGTGGCAGGATATAGGTAAAGTTGAGTTTTATAATTCTGAAATACCTAAACAGCGTTTCTTTGCAAATGTGGCAGGCATGGGATACGATGCAGTAGTTGCCGCAAAAACCAATCGTGATAAGGAACGTGGAAGAAGCGGGGCAATATTGTATTTAAAGAATCTGTTTACATCACTTCTTTTCTACGATCATTCTAACACTGTGATGACCATTGATTCAGATAGCACCCACAAGCATAAAACATTCAGCATGAGCGTTGGAATAGGTAAATATAATGGTGGCGGAATGAAACAATTGCCTAATGCTGAGATCGATGATGGCTTGTTCGATGTTACGCTGATTAAAAAATTAGGCAAGCTTACCGTTTTAAAGGAGGTTAAAAACCTTTATGATGGCTCGTTTATTAATCATCCAAAGGTGGATACTTTTCGCGGGAAAAAAATTTCAATTGAGAGCGATCCGCAAATTAAACTTGAAGTGGATGGTGAATCTCTCGGCCATTCACCCTTTCATTTTGAAATATTCCCCCGGGCCCTTCGGGTTGTTGCAAAAAAATAAGCGCGTAACAGTTTGTTTATCAAACTGTCCAGATTTGTACATTAAATGTAATCACTCGGACACTTTTCATTTTTATCTCTATTATAAATTGGGGCAGCCTTTTGTAAAACAGTGATTTACGGTATTTGGCATAATACATGAATTTCGCAAAATCCTAAAGTTGTTCTAATGCTACGCAATTACATTATTTCTTCCATCCGAAATCTAGTTAAAAGAAAAACCTATTCCATTATTAATATCCTGGGATTAACGGCTGGTTTGGCAAGTTTTTTAATCATTTTCCTCTACATCGTAGATGAATTAAGTTATGATAAATACCATAAAAATGCCGACAGGGTATACCGGCTGGTTAATATTTATGATTTTGATGGCGTTGGTGAAAACTCAGCCAGCTCGCCTTTTCCGGTTGCATTTACACTGAAAAACGATTTTACGGGAATGATTGATAATGTAGTCAGGGTTTTTAATTTTCAGGCTCCCAGAAGTTTTATAGAGCACGGTGAAAATAAGTTTAACGAACGCAATTTCTTTTTTGCTGACAGTACATTCTTTGATATTTTCAATTATGATTTTATTCAGGGAAATCCATCAACAGCGCTGGATGAAAATGGAGCAGTGGTAATCAGCGAAACCATGGCAAAAAAATATTTTGGAGATGAAAATCCAATGGATCAAACCATTAAATATGAAAATAACCTGAATTTAAAAGTTACAGGCGTTATCAAAGATGTTCCGGAACAATCGCATTTTAAATTTGATTTTATTGGCTCAATGTCAACCTTGAGGGCAGCTTTTGGAGGTAAATTACCACAGACATGGGTATGGAATCCTTGCTGGACTTATTTACTATTAAGCGAAAACGCCGATCCTAAAACTTTGGAAAATAAATTTCCGGAGTATATCCAAAAGTATTTTTACGATGCGGAAAAGGACAATATATCGCTTTACTTACAGCCTCTTACCGATATCCATTTAAAATCAAAACTGGATTACGAATTGGCTCCTAATAATGATATTTCTACTATTTACATTTTAGCTGCGATTGCCGTATTTCTGCTTATCATTGCTGTGATCAATTACATGAACCTCGCCACTGCCACCTCTTCAGGCCGAACAAAAGAAATTGGGATTAAAAAAGTTACAGGAGCCAGTCAAACGCAATTAATTATCCAATTTATTGGTGAATCAGTGATCATTAGCTTTATTTCATTGGCTTTTGCCTTTATTATTTCGGAACTGGTTATGCCCTGGTTTAATAATTTTACAGGAAAGTCAATATCTATAGCCACTTTATTTGAACCCGGGTATATGCTAATTTTGATCGGATTGGGTGTTTTGGTGGGAATCTTAGCTGGAACGTATCCTGCGTTTTATTTATCACGATTTAAACCGGTAACCATTCTCAAAGGCGGACAAAAGCTTTCCACCAGAGGGGGTTTACCTCGTAAAATTCTGGTTGTGGTACAGTTTACTATATCCATAGGTTTGATAATCGGAACACTAATTATTCGTGATCAATTGAAATATATGCAGAATGCTGATCTTGGTTTTGATAAAGAAAATATTCTGATTTTGCCAATCAACAGAACCCCTATTGTAAGTAATTTTGAATCATTTAAGGCTGAGCTTTTGCAAAATCCGGATATCATTTCAGTGACTGCAATGGATGATATTTTCGGATCATCGCATAACACGCATGAATTCAGACCTGAAGGTTTTCCTGAAGATCAATGGCAGTTTTATCCTGCCCTGGTTGTTCAATATGATTTTTTAAAAACATTTAAAATTCCCCTTGTTGCCGGAAGGGACTATCTTGAAGCAAATTCAACAGATCCCATTAATGGTATAATTATCAATGAATCTATGGTAAGGCATATGGGCTGGGGTAGCCCGCAGGATGCTATTGGTAAAAAATTCAAATCTCTGCAGGGCGAAGAGCGGGTGATAGGCGTATTCCGTGATTTCCATCAAACATCATTGCATGAAACAGTTGGACCTTTTGTATTAAACATGAAAGAAACTCCGGGTGCAATCAGGTGGTTTTTAAAATATATGGCCATTCGGATTCAACCTGGAAAAGAACGTGAGGCGCTGGCATACATAGAAGCGCAGTGGAATAAAACCGCTCCCGACAGACCTTTTGAATTTACATTTTTAAACCAGGAATTGGCACAATTGTACAAAGACGAAAAAAACCTGAGCAGCCTGTCGGTTATTTTTACAATAATAGTCATCTTCATTGCCACGCTTGGTCTTGCTGGATTAGCTTCCTATCTGGCTGAGCAGCGTACCAAGGAAATTGGCATCAGGAAGGTTTTAGGAGCGAGTACCTTAAGCATTATAAAAAGTTTGAGCAGAGAGTTCATTTTTTTGATTTTTGCGTCAAGCATTTTATCCTGGATTATTTCTTACCTGATCATGGACGATTGGCTCAAACACTTCCCCTATCAATCTACAATGAACTGGCTGGTATTTTTCATAGCTACTTTCCTGGCACTTATATTAACTTTGTTGATCAGTGGTGTACGAGGCTGGATAGCAGCACAAGCCGATCCGGTGAAAACCTTAAAATATGAATAGATTATAACCAGGTAAAAATGATTTTCAGGAGGTTACTTTTAGCAATATCGCTATTGTTTTGCATTTCTACACTCTTTGCACAGGAGGTGGCACTTAAATCATATAAAGCTGTTAAAGTAGTTGTTGATCCACCTCAAATAGATGGTTATTTCAATGATTCAGCATGGGAATTGGCGCCCTGGGACATCAGTTTTGTTATGCGCGAACCCTATGAGGGAATTGAACCTTCGCAGCAAACTGCCTTTAAAATACTTTATGATGACGACAATATGTATGTTGCCATCAAAGCCTATGACTCTCAGCCTGAACTTATCGAAAAAAGGTTATCGCGAAGGGATGACTTTAACGGAGATTGGGTAGCCATTGCGTTGGACAGTTATTTCGACCGGCTTACCGCATTTTCTTTTGGGGTGAGTGCTGCAGGTGTGAAAAATGATTTACGTGTGGCAAACGAAGGTGATCAAGATGATTCCTGGGATCCGGTTTGGTATGTGAAAACTGCAACTGTTAGCGATGGCTGGAATGCTGAAATGCGAATCCCTCTCACTCAAATTCGTTTTGCAAACGGAGATAGTTTGGTTTGGGGTATGCAGCTTATGCGGTGGGTTTTCCGGACGGAAGAATTTTCCACCTGGCAGCATATTCCACAGGAAAGCGGAAGGTGGGTTAGTGGATACGGATATTTGACCGGAATTCATGGAATTAAGCCAAAAAAGGAAATTGAGTTGGTTCCTTATTTAATGGGTAACTATGAAACGTTTCCGGCAGAATCGGAAGATCCATTTAATGATGGCACCAAGTGGAATGGCACAGCTGGACTGGATAGCAAAATCGCTGTAACCAATGACTTTACCATGAACCTCACCGTAAATCCAGATTTTGGGCAGGTGGAAGCTGATCCTTCAGAGGTTAATCTCACGGCTTTTGAAACATTTTTCCCTGAAAAGCGACCCTTTTTTATTGAGGGAGGGAATATTTTTGATTATTCCATCACCTCGGGAGATGGTCCTATGTCGCTTGATAATCTATTCTATTCGAGGCGGATTGGCCGGAAACCTCAGTATGAACCTGACTTGAATGATGATGAATACATTGATGCTCCCGAATTTACGAGGATTTTGGGTGCGATGAAATTGTCAGGAAAAACACGAAAAGGACTTTCTATTGGTATTATGGAGAGCCTGGTTGATGAGGCAGTTGCAACCGCAGGTACCCATGAAAATAAGCGAAAAATATTAATTGAGCCACGAACTAACTACTTCAATACACGCTTACAGCAAGATTATAATAAGGGTAAAACCATTATTGGAGGCATGTTCACAGCTACTAACAGATTTATGGATTCTGCTGATTCACTTGATTTTTTGCACAAAACTGCATACACAGGCGGTATGGATTTTACCCATTTCTGGAAAGAAAAAACCTATTTTGTTTCTGCCAAAACTGTTTTCAGTCAGGTAAATGGCAGTGAATCTTCAATCATTTCGCTACAGGAATCACCCAGGCGGTTTTATCAGCGTCCGGATGCGGATCATTTACGTGTGGATTCATCACTTACCTCTCTTGTTGGCCATGGAGGTACTATTGAAGGAGGGAAAATGGGACAGGGGCATTGGCGTTACCTTGGATGGGTTACCTGGCGATCACCAGGTCTTGAGTTAAATGACCAGGGATATTTACGACAGGCTGATATAGTGCAGCAGGCCGCATGGGCACAGTACCGGTTTTGGGAACCAAAAGGCATTTTCAGAACCTTTTATCTGAACTTCAATCAATGGTCGGGCTTTGATTTCTCAGGAACCCGCCTCTATTTTGGTGGCAATATTAATTCCCACATGCAGTTCAATAACTATTGGTCTTTTGGATATGGAATTGATCGCGGTATAACAAATATTAATCGCGCCGAATTGCGTGGTGGCCCGGCCCTGCTTTTCCCCGGCGACTGGAATCAATGGATTTCAATTAGTAGTGATGAAAGAAAAAAATTAACCCTTGAGTTTTTTATGTTTAATAATTGGGGCGATAAGGATCACAGCAGGTTTATCAGCCCAGGTATTGAAGTAAAGTATCATCCTTATGATGCACTTTCTATATCCATTGAGCCTTCGTATAATATTCAGCGCCGCAACCTGCAATATGTTGAAACAATTGATTATACGTCTGATAAAAGATATATTTTATCTACTCTCAATGCCAATATTTTAAGCACCGATTTTAGAATTAACTTTAGTATTTCACCTGAATTTTCAATTCAATATTGGGGTCAGCCCTTTTTATTTGCAGGCAATTATTCTGATTTTAAAAGGGTAACAAATCCTATGGCTGATGATTATTATGATCGTTTTCATCAGTTTGAAGGCAATGAGATTAGCTATGATGAGGCAAGTGATAAGTATTTGATAGATGAAGATTTGGATGGAAATATCGATTATAGTTTTGGGAAACCGGATTTTAATTTTTTTGAGTTTCGTTCAAACCTGGTAGCCCGCTGGGAATACATCCCCGGCTCAACTATCTATCTTGTATGGTCGCAGGGAAGAACAGGCGACAATAATTCCGGCGAATTTAATTTCAGCAACGATGTAAATGACCTATTTACCCTCGAATCACACAATATTTTCCTGGTTAAAATTTCGTACAGGATAAGCATGTAGTGTATGCTCGCATCCGAACACCTTGTAATTCATTTGCGAACAATCTAACCAATTTTGAAACGGTAATGAATAATTTTGAAAACTGTAAATCAGTAGTTTAAATCAAGTGGCACAGCTTGTGAATTCAATTTCTTTTTTTGAATCAATCATAATCATCATGGTCAAAAACTATCTGTTAAGCCTTTATCGCAATATATCACGCAATAAATTTTATTCGTTGCTTAATATTTTAGGATTATCCCTTGGGTTATCAGCTGCTATATTTATTCTTCTGTATGTGCAGGATGAGCTTTCCTATGATAAATACAACGAAAAATATAAGCGGATATACAGGATAGAATCCGATTTTACGATCAGCGGAAAACATGATCATTTTGCCATTGTCCCAACGCCAATGGGGCCAGCATTAAAAATTGAATATCCGGAAGTTGAATCATTTTGCCGAATGTTTGAAGCCGGAGGAACCACTTTCAGGGCAGGTGAAAAGGAATTTGAAGAAGAATACTTCTATTTTGCGGATTCTACCATCTTTGACATTTTTACTTATCATATGATCATGGGTGATCCTAAAACTGCCCTCACCCAACCTAAAACCATTGTCCTTAGTCAAAAAATTGCGAAAAAATATTTTGGCCAGGAAAACCCGATGGGTCAGTTTATGACCTCTGAAAGTGGAAGAACATACAAAGTAACAGGAGTTATTGAAAACCAACCCTCCAATAGTCACCTTCGCTTTGATGCATTGATTTCAGGGGTTTCAATAGCGGAAGATGTGGGAATCGACCGGTTTAATTCAATGGAGCCCGGAAGATTTTGGAACATAGGGGTTTACACTTTTATCCTTCTCCAGGAAAATGCTACCATGCAAAGCATTCATGATAAATTTCAACCCTTTTATGACAAGTACATGAAACCGGTGGGAGATCAAATTAATGCCAGCTTTAACCTCATGTCGACGCCCCTTGCCGATACCCATTTTAAAAAATGTTTGGGAGCTGAATTACCTTCAGGCAATAAAGCTTATATTTTGATCTTTTCTTCGGTGGCAATTTTCTTGTTACTCATTGCAGCCATCAATTATATGAACATGGCCACCGCCCGATCATCCAACAGGGCCAAGGAAGTTGGTATTAGAAAAGTGATGGGGGCATACAGATCCCAACTAATCAGGCAATTCTTGAGCGAGTCGGTCGCACTTTCATTGATTGCCCTGATGATCGCCATTTTGATCGTTACCATTTTACTGCCTGATTTTAATCAATTGGCAGATAAAGAATTGATTTTTTCACTTGGTAATAATCCGATGATATTTATTGCAATAATCCTCATAACAATTATTACAGGCTTGATCTCGGGTAGTTATCCCGCCTTTTATCTTTCATCTTTTTTACCGGTTCGTGTATTAAAAGGCAAAGTAAGTAAAACCGGCAAAGGAGGCAATTTCCTTCGCAGGATACTGGTTGTTATCCAGTTTTTTATCGCCACATTTATGATCATTGGCACAATTGTTATATCCTCCCAGATTCGCTATATGAAAAACAAAGATTTGGGATTTAATAAAGAAAATATGGTGGTGATGAGTATTCAGGATACTACTTTTCGTAAAAAAATTGAATCCTTTAAAAAAGAATTACTACTTAATCCCAATATTATTTCTGCCACCAATAGTACAGGTGTGCCGGGTGAAATTAACTGGATACAGGTTTTGAAATTTGAGCAGGAAAGCCAGATGGAAGACCATACCATTATGCTTGCTCAAACAGACTATGATTTTGCAAAAGTGCTCGGGTTGGATTTTGTTCAGGGACGTGATTTTGATAAAAACATGGGTACTGATGCCCTTGAAGCGATAATTATCAATGAGGCGGCAGTTAGGGAATTTGGCTGGCAGGATAATCCCATTGGTAAAAAGATTCATTGGGGATGGGAGCTCGACGGAACCGGGGGGCGTGTAATGAAGGTAGTAGGCGTTGTTAAAGATTTTCACTTTAGATCTCTCCATAATTCCATTGAGCCCATGTGTTTTTTCCTTTCGGAGGAACCTGTCTGGCGACTAACCTGTCGTATTAAGCCCGAAAATCAGAGTGAGACTTTGGCCTTCATCGAATCCAAATGGAACGAGTTTAATAATCAGCGACCTTTTGATTATCATTTTCTGGCCGAAAATATGGACGATATGTACCAGGCCGAAGAAAAAATAAGCAGCATCATTATGATTGCTGCAATCCTAACCATTTTTATAGCATTATTGGGATTGCTGGGTTTATCCTCTTTTGTTGCCGAGCAACGAACCAAAGAAATCGGGATCAGGAAAGTGGTTGGAGCTTCAGTTACCGATATATTGAGTTTGCTTTATCGCGAATTTGCTCTTCTTATCGGAATTGCTTTCATTATCGCTGTTCCGGTAGCCTGGTGGAGACTTGATATATGGCTTCAGGATAGTTTTGTTTATCATCAGTCGATGCAGGTAATATGGTTTATAATTGCAGGCCTTATCTCTTTTTCAATCGGAATGGGTACCATTAGTTTCTATATCTTACGCGCAGCTAATGGTAATCCAGTAGATGCAATCAAATATGAATAAGACCCGGATTAAACTCACGGCGCTGTTGAATTGAATAAAAACAACTTACCTTTTTGTGTAATTTCTCCTTCATTCTAAAAATAAATTTAACTTATCTTTACTGCACAATAGCACGATGCTTTGCTTGAAAGGATGGACTATGAAGAGGCAATTTTATTGACCATTCTGAAATTTTTCAAATTATTGATTCGATTTTTATTGGTTGTTGCTCTATGCTAAGAAGTTATTTTCTCAGCCTTTATCGAAATATAGTAAAGAATAAGTTTTATTCATTTCTGAATATTGCTGGCCTTTCTGTTGGGATAGCCACGGCATTTTTCATTTTAATATATATTCAGGATGAGCTTGGCTATGATCGCTATCACAAAAACAGGGACCGGATTTACAGACTTGAAGCAGAATTTACCGTTAACAACAATCAAAATGCCTATGCCACAGCCCCACCACCCCTGGGCCCGGCTTTAAAAAGTGAAATTCCTGAAATAGAAGAATTCGTAAGGTTTGCACCAATTGGCAGCATGGCATATCGTTATAAAGAATCTCAATTTATTGAAACTAATTTTTACCTGGCAGATTCTTCTGTTTTTGATGTATTCACACATCCGTTTATTGCGGGTAATCCTAAAACCAGCCTTGTTCAGCCATTCAGTATAGTATTAACCCAATCTACTGCTCAGCGTTATTTTGGTGAAACAACTCCGCTCGGTAAAGTTTTAACTGACCGGAATGGGAATCAGTTAAAGGTAACCGGGGTAATTAAGGATCTTCCGGGTAATTCGCATTTACGATTTGACGCATTGATCTCAATGTCATCCGACCCTGAAAAGTATAACACTACAAAACCAAGCCGATTTTGGCGAACAGGTGCATATACCTTTATCCTCATTCATGATAAGGCCGGTATTGGAACCGTTCACGAAAAGTTTCTCGATTTTTATCATAATCAGATGGAGGGCCTTGGCAAACAATACGGAGTTAGCTTTCGTCTTTTATCCACGCCACTCACTTTTACTCATTTTCGCAAAGGTGTTGCTTCAGAGTTACCCTTGGGGAGCCTGGCTTATGTTTATATTTTTTTAGCAATTGCAATATTTGTTTTGCTACTGGCATCAATCAACTATATGAATCTGGCAACTGCCCGCTCGGCTAGCAGGGCAAAAGAAGTAGGAATAAGAAAAGTTCTTGGAGCTGACAGAGGTCATCTGATGCGACAATTTTTAGGAGAATCAATGGTGCTGTCGATTATGGCATTGATCATGGCCATTTTTTTAGTTTGGATTTTTATTGGCGATTTTAATTCGTTCACCGGTAAAATGATCAGCCTTGGTATTTCTGATAATTGGATGATATACCTCGAAATTACAGCTGTTGCCGTAGTTGTGGGCCTATTATCAGGCAGTTATCCGGCGCTTTATCTTTCTTCATTTCAACCCATTCGTGTTTTAAAAGGCAATTTAAGCCGCACGGGTAAAAACAAAGGAACTTTCAGAAAAGTACTTGTGGTAATTCAGTTTTTAATTGCCATCATGATGATTATTGCCACCCTGGTTGTTACCAGCCAGCTCAGGTTTATGAAAAAGAGTAACCTGGGCTTTAAGGTGGATGATATGGTAGTGGTGGAGGTTCAGAATAAGGAAGAAACAACAAGCCTGGATGCCTACAAAGACCGCCTTTTACAAAGCCCCGGTGTAGAATCAGTGACTAATTCATCAGCAATTGCTGGTATCATGCCCGATGTTAATAATTTGAAAATGGAACAGGAGGGTGGCATGGAAGATCGGGTGGCTGCTGTAATCCGCACCGATTTCGATTTTATAAAAACCATGGAAATGGAAATTGTTAAGGGCAGAGATTTTGACCGTGGAATGGGAACAGATATTTATGAGGCTGTAATTATTAACGAAACAGCTGCAAAAGATTTTAACTGGCAGGATAATCCCATTGGCAAGAAGATAGAATATGGTTTTAAACAGGATAGAAGCGATTTACGAACTTTGAAAGTTATTGGTGTTGTCAGGGACTTTTATTTCAGGTCATTGCATAATGCCATTGAGCCGATAATTATTGTTTTATCCGACCAGTCCGAAGATTTTCTTGTTTGCAGGATTTCGGGGAATGATCAAAGAGGAACACTGGATTTTATTGAAATGCAATGGCAATTCTTTTATAATCAGTATCCTTTCCAATACCAGTATCTTTCCGAAAGGATGGACAATATGTATCAGGCCGAACAAAAAATCAACGATGTTGTGAGCCTCGCTACATTGATCACGATTTTTATCGCTTTGCTTGGGTTGTTGGGATTGAGTTCATACCTTGCCGAGCAACGAACAAAAGAAATTGGGCTTCGAAAAGTATTGGGAGCTTCAATTCCAAACATTCTGGGGTTACTTTACCGCGATTTTGCCATACTTATTCTAATTGCGTTTGTTTTGGCTGTGCCCATTTCATGGTGGCAGTTGAATAGTTGGCTTGAAGCTACTTTTATTTATCATCCTGATTTGCGATGGACCGATTTTCTTTTAGCCGGTGTAGTTGCTTTTGCAGTTGGTATCGGGACGATAAGCTTTTATATCATCAGAGCTGCCTCAAAAAATCCTGTGGAAGCTATCAAATACGAATAAGGTATTTTACTTAAATGCTTTTTCAAGGAGTCCATCACCCTTCATGGTCATTCGCTCGAAATAATCAGGAACTTTATTGCCTACAAGCTTATCGACATACATTTTAGCAAGGTATTGCCCCAGCATAAATCCCTGTCCTCGCAAGCCGATAAACAATCCCAGGTCAGTATCCACGATCATCCGGGGTTCCACATAATAACCTGCCCATACCGCCTGGAAGCCTACCGAAGATAACCTTGGAATCCAGTTCACAAATACCTCACTCGCGATCTCCATAAACTCCTGGGAGTTAATCTTCAGGTTTTTATCAGTTTCTGGAGGTTCGATGGCCGGAGATGCGCAACCGATGATCTGGCCGGTTTCGGCAAGTTGCTGACCGTAAACGGCAGTAAAACCTTTATATCTGCGTCGATCGATGATCATTGGAAGTGGATTGCCTTTTATTCCGAGCATGGGTAAACGTCGGGTGATAAAGGCCTGGTGTTTTACCGGGTAAATGCCGGTTTCAATACTCAGTTTTTTGGCAAATTTATCACCATCGGGACCCAGTGCATTTATAAAATGTTCAGTTTCATATTCCAGGTAAGTTTTATTGTGATCCTGCGTTAATACGAAATATTTGTTCCCTTCTTTTCTTACATCAATGAGTTTGCAATCTTCCAGGATTTTTCCCCCCTTTTCAATTCCTATTCGGCGGATCAAATCCACCACCTTGCCCGGAGTTGCCTGCCAGCAGTTTTTCGTCACAAGTGCCGCCTGATACGTTTTCAGCTCAGGATTCATAAATGGTGAAACTTCTTTCACAAAATCCTTTGGTTCGATCATATACGCATCCGACCATGCCATGGACGCTTCCAGCGCTTTGTACATGTTTTCGTCATGGGCAAAGGTCACATAGTTGATCGGACGAAAATCAATATTTTGAACCTTTTGAAGATCCTTGAAAATTTGCAGGTTCTTTTCGGCAATATCCGAAAGTTCAGGCAAACTGAAATTCGGTCGTCCACCGGCAATATTCCGCCACGAAGCACCCCGGCCGTAGTTGATCAATGTGGGTTCCATACCGGCTTCGGCCAGGTAACGAAACAATGCCGAACCACCGATTCCCCCGCCTGCAACAAGTGTTTTTACTTTTACTCTTTGTACCTGTTTGCCGTTGGTACTGATGATTATTTTTTCATGCAGATTTTTGGGATACAACTCTCCCATATTGATTTGGTTCGACAAGGGCCCGCGGGGAGTTGCTTCACCAACGATTGAAATGCCATGATTACGGATGGTTTGCTTTAAGCGTGGGATGCACCGTTTGCCCCTGCATGCGCCCATCCCCAGCCGGGTGGTGTGTTTGATTTCGTCTACCGAAATAAAATTACGATCGCCGACAACCCTCAGGATTTCATCCAGTTTCACATCATCGCAGTGACAAACATAAGTTTCGGAAGCGATCTCTTCGGCCTCCCTAAATTCAAACTTCTGAGGATAATTATCTTTTACGATGAAGCCTCTTACACTTAACAAATCCGCGCCAGCAAGGTTCGTGGCCTGAACCCTTGCAATGTTGGTTTTATTTTTCTTTTTCAGGATTTTAGCGATCACACCTTCTCCCAGTATTTCGCCCTGATTATCCACGAGGAACACCTCCTCCCCTTCATCAGCAGCATACTCAATGGGTAGGAAAAGCCAGTCCTTTTTTAAGTTATACCCAAAAATTGCAAGGCCTGGACATTGATACACACAATCCATACATCCGATACATTTTTCAAAATCGAGTTGAGGAACGGTGCTGGTGGAGGTTTTTGTTATTGCTCCATGCGGACAGGCAAATTCGCAGGGATTGCAGGCAAAACCGTAAAGACAGTCGATTTGAACAAAGGGCTTCTCAAACATTCTTTCACGAACAGGCCGGTGTGGTTCTTCAATTACCCGGAAAGGGTGTTGTTGTGAATCAATGTATTCTTTGGAGACTTTAAGGAAATCATCGTAATTAAATCGAAGGCCCATCTCCTGCATGATTTCAAAGGCTACTTGTTTCCCTCGTAAAACAGCACTTGTACCTTCGCCAATGCGAATTGAATCGCCGGCGCCAAAACATTTTCTGCCAAATATTTCATTGCCTTTGATCAGCAACTGGTCATCGGGAACAAGGCCTGTGCAAATGTTGATGGCGTCAATCCCATCGAGGATCTTTTCAGTACCGGGTATGGCCTGAAAATTCTCGCATTCAGCTACCACGGCACCGGTAATTCCGGTATTAACTTCGTTCGGTATTGCTTTTAACAGAATATGTGAAAGGATTACCGGAATTCCCAATCGCCGCACCCTGTTTGCCTGCACCGGAAATCCACCTTCAGAAGGTTGTGCTTCAATGATGGCTTTTACATGAGCACCGGCTTGCATCAATTGGTATGAAGTGAGATAACCGATATTTCCGGCTCCGACCGTTAACACATTTTTCCCCAATAAGGTAAATTCGTTGTTCATCATTTTCTGAACAACAGCTGCCGTATAAACACCGGGCAGGTCATCATTTTCGAAGGTGGGCATAAAAGGCACAGCACCGGTGGCTATTACCAGGTATTCGGTATCCACAAAATAGATCTCACCTGATTCGATGTTTTTCACCGCGATACGGTTTCCATCCAGGATATCCCAAACCGTGGAGTTCAGGAAAATACCATTGTGATCATCTCCGGCAAGGGTTTTTGCGATATCAAATCCGCGCATTCCCCCGAATTTTTTCTCCTTTTCAAAAAAGAAAAACTGGTGGGTTTGCATGGTGAATTGACCCCCGATCTTATCATTGTTATCGATAACGATGTTATCAATGTGATTCTGATTTAATGACTCCCTGGCGGCAAGTCCGGCGGGACCTGCACCAATAATGACGACGGTGGTTTTGAAAACATCAACTGCTTTATCCTTATTGACTTCGGTTGGCGAAGGTGTATGGTCTTTCGGAATTTCCCGAACTTCTTTTATGCCATCCACTTTGGTAATGCATATCCGTTTGATTACACCATCCACTAGCATTTCGCAGGCACCGCATTTTCCTATGCCGCATTCGAGGCTGCGATTACGATCTTTAAGACTGTGGCTGTGCACCGGAAAGCCCGACTGATGCAGGGCAGCTGCAATGGTGAAACCGGCTTCACCTTTTACTGTTTGTCCGTTATAGTTAAAAGTGATCTCTTCAACCGAAGGGACTTCAAGGATGGGATGCTCGTTAATCTTGTACATTACCTCAAACATTACAATTCATGCGGGCAAAATTATATATTGTTAATTAAATAACAATTAAATTCTCCATCCTTCAGGTAATTTAGATTGGGGATAAATAGTGTATTGTAATAATTGAATTAATCGAAATATTTAGTGAATCACCACAAACTTCTTCCTTGCCTGTGTTTGGCCTAAATAGAGGGTGATATGATAAAAACCTGAGGGTAGATCGTGAATGTTAATAGTGGCTTTGTTTCCTTTAACGGAGCCCTTTAACATTTGATTGCCACTGTTATTTTGAACCACAAACTCAAACCCTTCAACAGGGAATGGCAATTCGATGGTAAGCTTATCAGAAGCCGGTACAGGGTAAACGACCAATTTATCCGCAACTTGATTGCTGCTAATTCCTGTCGACAGGGTTGTGATTATATCCGTTTCGTTATTGCAGAGCATATAAAGCGGATTATCGCCAGTAGTAGCTGATTTATTAAATTCAATGAGCCGAAATGAATAGTTTGAAGCCGGGTTTAATCCAGATACATTACAAGCGTTGCCATTGCCGGCATAAACCACAAAACAATCGTCGCCCAGGTTATCACCCGAACCGAAGACGGTATTGGCTGAATATTCGGTGCCGTCAAGCGGAAAATAGGTAATGGGTCCGTTTTCGCGGGCCACCAGCATCCGGTAATCTCCATCACCGGGTTCCCAGGAAATGTCGGCGGAATTGCTAGTAATATTTTCAAAGGCAAGACTGTGGCTGTTCTGCAAGGGCATATCCATCAAGTCCCAGGAGGGGTAACCCGTGGAGGTGGAGATACAGTTCCAGGGCAGGTTATCGAAATCAGTCCAGAATGCGTTTGCATTGGTTCCAATGACACGTTTATTCAAAAGTACCGCCCAGGTGAAGCCGTTGTTCGTTCTAACGATCAGGGTTGCTGTACCGTCAAGAGCTCCTGTGTGCCACCAGTTATTGAAGGAATTTACCTGCCAGCCTTTGGCATAATTGGTATTATTTGCTGATGGAGTTACCATGGAGTTGATGGTTGATGCTTGCAAAATGTCAGGTTTGGTTGGGAAGTTATCTACCGCAACCAACAATCGAACCAGGTCGCGGGCACTTGCCATCCAGCCTCCGTGCGCTGTCATAGCTTCCACATGGAATCCTCCATATTCCCAGGGCACATATTCCCCAGTACCGTAGCATGACAAATTGGTATAGCCATTTCCAATATATTCCCCTTCGCGCTCAGCTTTATCCTCAAGAAGTGTTTTGGCAATTTGCATATCGCAAATACCAAGTGGAGCAAGAATGGTTTCCTGAACATAGTCCTCATAGCTCATCCCTGAAATTTCTTCGATGATCTCACCCAAAACCAGGTAACCAATGTTAGAGTAAGAATATGCAGACCCGGGAGTAAAATCCAGGCCTTTTTCCAAAAGAAAAAGAATCAAATCTTCTTCGGTTACCGGGTTGGAAGTTCCGTTTGTAAGGGTTACATGTAGTGGAAAGGCTATCGGGTCGCAACTATTAAATCCGTATGGATATGGTGGAGTAGGTGTTGGAACACAGTTAAGATCACGGTTCCATCCGGCTGAATGCTCCAGCAATTGCTGTACGGTTATATCGTAAATAGCATCGTCGGTGATATTTGCCTGCGAAAGTACCGGGTGGTTTTCGAGTATTCCACCTGCTCCGAATACCTTATCATCCATCGAAATTAACCCCTGTTCCATCATATACATAATAGCAATGGAAGTGATGGGTTTTGATACACTTGCAATTCGAAAACGATGGTAAGGCTGAGTAGGTTCCTGTGAGGCAATATCGGCATGACCAAATGCCCTGAGGTAAACCAACTTCCCGTTTCGGGCAATGGCCATGGTTGCACCGGGTATGTCGTAGGTGTTGAGGAAATTCTCTACCAGGTCATCACAATTGCTCATAGAAGGAACCGGAATTCCGGTTTGGGCTGTTGATTTGAAATTGCTTAATGAAAGGGTTAAAATGATGATTAGTGCGGAATAAAATTTCTTCTTCATGATCTTAATAATAATGTTGGATGAGTTTGAAACGGACTAATTTATTTCCTGGTTCTTCGATTAGAACCTATTAAAATGGAAAGTGTTCATTTTATTTGAAAGTTTGATTCTGGATGGCATTCTTTGAATATTTGACACCGTTATGCATACTAATTAGTGCATTCCGATTTTTCAAGATTATAATTTGGATTATTTATTTAGAATCTTTCTCAATATCAATTGAATTGTAACCAATAATACCTACAAACGTTAACAGGAAAAGTTCTGAGAAAGTACAGTAAATATAAACTTTGCAGAGCTCCCATCGCAAACTTCAAAAGATTTCATAAATAAGCCAGGACTGGGTAGACAAGCGGAAGGATCAACGTATTTTGCTACAACCCTGATAATATTTTCCCATTGAATCTGAATTGCAGAATTATAAATATTGCTTCAAATTTATCTATTGTCAGCAATAATTATAACAGTTGATATTTTTTTGGATCATTCATTTCAGGAGAATACATAAAAATATTATGAATAAAATATTTGGAAAATCAAGGTCGGCATCACAAGTGTCGAGATACTATCCATACTACTACAATAATCTGGATTCGAAATATGATACACCAGGTTTTTATAATAACTTGTACTATTCGGATAAGTATGATGCTTTAGTTACGCCCGTGGAAATTTATATGCGCTATAAACTTCCGTTTGGATGTTCCTCAAATAAAACCTCAAAATTGATGGGAAAACCTAATCATATTTTTCATCATTCAATGAATCAAAAAATTCAGATTCACTTATACCGTTTGAAATTAGGAGGGCATAAAACAAAATGTGAACTTCATTTTTATAATGATCAGCTTTTTTTCTTCACTTATATCTTCTCATATTTAAACAAAGATCAACAGCATCAGATGATTGAAATGGTCCAATCAAAATACCTGGGGGAAAAACAAATTGACATTGAATCCCAAAAGCTGACCGATGAAAACAAAAACTCTATAATTATTCAAATTGCATCAGATTTTTCACTAATGTATTTATGGGGTAATAAAGAAATATATGCTCAACTGCATACCGATCAGAAGTTTGCATTTAAAAATACCCATAAACGCCTGCAAAAGAACAATGCAATGCTTTACCGTTTTTTATAATTTCTTTTTGGTCAAGTTATGTGCCTGTTTATTCCATCTTAGTTTTCACGTTAGATAAGAGTATATTTTTCAATTCTGAATATATTGCTGGTTTGGCTTCAATAATTACCGATAATCAGGAATTGACAGTTCCTTTTCTTTCAATGTTCGCATCTGTACAAGTATTGCCCGCCGCCGAACAATGTTAATAAATGTTAATGCATGTATGCTTTGTAAATGGTTGTAATTCATACTTTTGGAATGAGTGGCATAATATTGGAAAACCGAAGGCATGGCTTCGCCACAAAAACAGGAAAACATCTAGAAATCAGAAAATATTTGTGTTATGGGAATGGACAGAGTTATCGAAAAGAAAAAATGGACTACTGCTAAAATAGTGCAGATCGCAGCCATAGCTCTATTTGCTTTTTTTTTACTTTACTTATTATTTTTCAGGGACAAAAGCAGCAGGTTGTATGTTGATAAATCACAGTTGACCATTGCTACGGTTACCGAAGATAAGTTCCAGGAGTTTATTCCGGTTGATGGGGTGGTTTACCCCAAAAATACCATCTACATTGATGCCGTTCAAGGTGGATTTGTAGAGAAAGTATTTGTAGAAGATGGCGCCATACTTCATAAAGGAGATACCATACTTAAGTTGGCTAATGCAAATATGGAGCTGAGTTTGATGGAGCAGGAAACGAGGATTTTTGAAACCGTAAATAATTTGGAAAACACCAAAATCGGATTGGAGCAAAACAAATTTTACAGGCAACAGGAAATCGTTCAGATTCAGTACCAGATTGACCAGGCAAAAAAAGATTTTGATCGAAAAAAGAAGCTTTACGAAGAAGAAGTTATTTCACAAAAAGAATATGAAGATGCTAAACGTGACAATGATTTTTCATTAAAACAACTTCAGATTTCCCTGGAACTTAAAAAACTTGACTCGGTGAGTGCTGCCAAACGAAGCAGATCGATTGACGGAACCATCAACCGTATGCAGGAAAACCTCGATATGCTGCGTGCAAACCTTGAAAATCTTTACATCAAAGCTCCTACGGATGGTCAATTATCATCATTTAATGTGGAGATCGGCGAAACTAAATCGGCCGGCGAACACCTCGGGCAAATTGATATGAAGGATGGTTTTAAACTTAAAGCCAATATTGATGAACGCTATATTTCACGGGTTTACATTGGACAGGCTGCAGAGTTCGATTTTGCCGGTAAAACCTATAATTTATCCATCGGCAAAATTTATACGGATGTAACAAACGGTTCTTTCCAGGTGGATCTCTTTTTTGATGATCAGGAGCCTGACCAGATCAAGCGTGGGCAAACACTGCAGTTACGACTTTCTTTCAGCAGCGCAACTGATGCTATCATCGTCAAGCGCGGTGGATTTTTTCAGGAAACCGGAGGCAACTGGATTTATGTGGTGGATCCCAGTGGAGAATTCGCAACGCAGCGTAAAATCCGCTTAGGCCGTCAAAATACAAGCAATTATGAAGTAATGGAAGGCCTTGAGCCCGGTGAACAGGTGATCGTGTCATCCTATGATTCCTTTGGAGGGAAAGATAAATTGGTGTTTAAGTAGGTTGGGGTTGGAAGTAGTGAGCACGGGGCTGGGAGCATGGAGCCTGGGGCAAGTAGCAAGGAGGATGGAGCGGGAAGCTGTTAGTGAAAAAACGCTAAAGTTCTTATGGATTAAATAATGAGATTGAAACTATTGTATACCAATAATAGAAGCAATATATAAAACTAAAAACTAAAAAATATGGCACAGTTTAGATTTGAATCATTGGAGATTTGGCAAAAGGCAATTGAAATCAGCGAAAGGTTATTTGACATAGGGGATGTTCTGCGGGATCAAGGGAGATTTAGGTTTTCGGAGCAGATTGATTCGGCAGCGATGAGCATTACCAACAATATCTCCGAAGGTTCAGGTTCTTATTCTGATCGCGACTTTGCTAACTTTCTAAAATTCTCTCACCGGTCAATTTTTGAATGTGCCAATATTTTAGTGATCCTTCAACGTAGAAAACTGGTTTCAGTGGAAGAAAAAGAAGAATTATTTAATAAATTGGAGCATTTAAGTAAAATGGAAACTAATTTCAGGAAGACCCTGCTTAAATAAAAAGAATAAAAGTGCATTGATGCCAAAGCTCCATGCTCCCAGCTCATTGCACCATACAGAAAAACAAAAAACAACAAATAATACAAACTATGATCAGAACAGAAAATTTAACCAAAGTATTCCGCACGGATGAGGTGGAAACTTCTGCCCTCAGCGAAGTTACCTTTGAAGTTAAGCCCGGCGAATTTGTAGCTGTGATGGGGCCTTCCGGATGTGGAAAATCAACCTTGCTTAACATACTCGGTTTGCTTGATAATCCAACCGATGGAAAATATTTTTTCCTGGAACATGAAGTTTCAGATTATTCGGAGAAGCAAAGGGCAAGACTCAGGAAAGAGAATATTGGATTTGTGTTTCAGAACTTTAACCTGATTGACGAACTCAATGTATATGAAAATGTGGAATTGCCCTTGATATACCTGGGAATGAAATCCACTGAACGCAAACAAAGGGTAGAAGAAGTATTGGAAAACATGAAGATCAGCCACCGTAAAAAGCACTTTCCATTACAGCTTTCAGGAGGTCAGCAACAGCGGGTAGCCGTGGCCCGCGCCGTGGTAGCCAATCCTAAACTGATCCTGGCCGATGAGCCCACCGGTAACCTTGATTCTGCCCATGGCGAAGAGGTGATGAATATGCTGGAATCGCTCAATCAGGCAGGTACTACCCTCATCATTGTTACCCACTCACAACGTGATGCCGAATATGCAAACCGGGTGGTTCGGCTCTTCGACGGTCAGATCATCAATGAAAATATTAAAGGAAAAGTTAGCCAGGTAAAAATTTAAAATTTGAACCATGAAAACGATCAAAACACTTCTTTTTCTCTTCGCATTTTTACCGGTAATGACTTTTGCCCAGGATGATTCAGATGAAGCAGCTATCAAGCAGGTGATTCAATCAGCTTATGTGGATGGTTTGCAAAACAAAGGCCCAGTAGAAGACATTGAGGCCGGCTTTCATCCGGGATTTGAATTGCTTGGCGTTCGTAATGATGAACTTACAAAATGGCCGATTTACAGTTGGATTCAATATCATGAAAACAAACTTGAAGAAGATCCAACGCCGCCAACTGCTGAAGAGAAGGTAACCTGCGAATTTCCGCTTATTGATGTTACCGGTACTGCAGCTATTGCCAAGATTGAACTTTACCGCGGAGGTGAAAAGATCTACACTGATTATTTGTCGCTTTACAAATTTGAAGAAGGATGGGAAATAGTGAGTAAAATCTATTTCAAACATCCTAAAGAATAGTTTTTAAACCAATTTTACCATGTTCAAAAACTACCTGAAAATAGCACTTCGTGTGTTGTTCAGGCAGCGCACCTACGCCCTGATCAATATTACCGGTTTAACCGTTGGAATTGCTTCCTTTGTTTTAATACTGCTTTACATCCAAAATGAGCTTGGCTATGACCAGCACATTCCTGACATCGACCAGCTCTATCGCTGCGTGGAAATTCAGCATGCCCAGGGGGTAGGCGAGCAGCATGTTGCAGTTACCATGGGTCCCCTGGGAAGTGCATTGGTAAGCGATTTCCCTGAAATCACAAAAAAAGTGCGTATCATGAACTGGGGCCGGAACTCAATCATGTACGAAGGGCAGCAATATAACCAGGACGATGTAGCCTTTGCTGACCCTACTATTTTTGATCTTTTAAATATTAGGTTGATCAAAGGCGACACTGCTACGGCACTCAATGATGTCAAATCGGTTATTGTAAGCGAGAAAGTTGCCGAAAAGATTTTTGGTTCGGTGGATCAGGCTATGGGTAAAATGATGTTATTTAACGGCAAAGAAGGGTACCTGGTTAAAGGGGTGATGGAAAATCAACCCCGGCTATCACACTTTCGACTTGAAATGCTGATCTCTTTTGCTACAGCTGAAAACCAGTATGAATGGCTGAAATACTGGGGTAATAATTCCATGGCGACTTATATAAAGCTTCGCAAAGGGACGGATGTTGCCGAGCTGGCTAAAAAGTTTCCTGAGTTTGTTTTAAAGTATGTTGAACCGGAGGATGAATCTTGGATTTGGGAGCTCTATCTGCAACCTGTTAAAGACATTCATTTACGTTCAGGTCATATCAAATTCCAGGTAGCGAATTACAACCAGGGTAATATAAACATGGTTTACGTTTTCGGGATCATCGCTTTTCTGATCATACTAGTTGCCAGCATTAATTTTATCAATCTGGCCATTGCCAGGAGTGTTAAAAGAGCTAAAGAGGTAGGCATGCGTAAGGTTTTAGGCGCCAATCACTGGAACCTGATGTACCAGTTTTTGGGAGAGTCGTTTTTTATAACATTGATCTCCATTGCCCTTTCACTAATTATCATTGAGTTGTTGTTACCTGCATATAACCGCATACTTGATACCGATTTTCATGTTGATTTTATGCACAATGATATTTTCAATATTGGCTTGTTGTTGATATTAGTGATTGTGAGTTTGCTGGCCGGAAGTTATCCCGCCTTTTATCTGAGTAGATTCAGGCCCATCAAGGTTTTAAAAAATGCGGTTAATGATCAAAACGGAAGTTCGGGTTACTTGAGCAAAGGGCTTGTTACGCTTCAGTTTGTATTTTCAATTGGCATGCTTTTCAGCATAGGGCTGGTGTTTTCACAATTTCGATATGTGTTGAATAAGGATTTGGGATTAAATTACAAAGATGTTATTTCGGTTCCACTGTATAGCCATAATTCAGAAGAGGAAGTGCAACGGATCAGGAACACCTTTAACACGGTTCCGGGTATTTTGGATATTTCTCATGTATCATTTATAAATGGTGTTAGCGGATCACAAAGTACCATTAATGTTGATGATTCAGCCAAAACAAGAATTGCCTGCCGCATCGGTTATGTAGACTATAACTTTTTCCCGATGATGGATATTCCGATTGTAGAAGGGAGAAACTTTAGCAAAGATTTCGCCCTTGATGAAGAGGAGGCTGTAATCCTGAATCAGGCTGCAGTCGATTTTCTTGGCTGGGAAAATCCCATAGGGAAAACTTTTCTTCCTATCATGGATACGGTTCATAAACGACGGGTGATTGGAGTAATCAGAGACTATCATTATTATTCACTGCACTCAAGGATTGAACCTGCTGCCTATATGATCAGGCCCGAAAGTGCCTATACGCTTGCTGTTAAGCTTGATCCGGGCAATGAAAATGAAACGGTTCAAACCCTGGAAGATAAGTGGAATGAGCTGTTTCCGGGGGTGCCCTTTGAGTACCAGTATGCCTCAGATTATGTGCATAACATGTATCGCGATGAAAGCAATACACTCAAGCTTTTCACTTATTTTACGCTCTTATCCATTCTGATTTCCTGTCTCGGCCTGTATGGTTTAACAGCACTCATGACCGAACGAAGAACAAAAGAAATAGGTGTTAGAAAAGTTTTTGGAGGATCTGCAATGCAGGTCATGGTTTTGCTGGTCAAAGGATATTTAAAGCTTGTAATTATTGCTTCCATTGTGGCTTTGCCTATTGGCTGGTACATCATGTCGCAGGCACTCGACGAATTTGCATACAGCATCCATATGTCGTGGTATTATTTTATTATACCTGTACTGATCGTATCCATATTTGCTTTTTTAACAACGGCTTATCATGCTATCAGGGCAGCCAATATGAACCCTGTTGACGCTATTCGATATGAATAACTAAATTTTACAACTATGAGAGAAGTAATCATCCTCATCCCGGACATCGAACCGGAACAAAACGTTGAGATAGAAGTGAACATCAACGGTAAAAAGAAAACCATTAACTACAAGGTGGAGTTGCTGAGTTGGGAACAACATGAAGTTCCGCCAAAGGATAAAGTTACTGTGCTCAAACATTTCATTCAGGAGAAAGAAAAAGATTGGGAACTGATGGAAATCGGGGCACCTGACAACGGAAATATTCCACTCATGTTTCGCAAAAGAGAAACGGTAGGCTAAGCACTATGTTCAGGAATTACCTGCATGTCGCACTGCGTTTTATTTTAAGAAACAGACGCTATTCCCTGATCAATATTTTTGGTCTGGCATTCGGTATGGCCTTGAGCTTATTGATGTTTAAATACATCTACTCCGAATTCACCTATGATGATTTTCACCAGTTCAAGGATCAAATCTACCGCGTTACCCTGGGTGACGAAACCACACCTAATTCCGGCGGAATAGCTGCAGAGGCAACAGCAGGTATCGGGCCTTCCTTTCTCGACGATTTTCCGGAAGTGGAAAATATGGTTCGCTTTAGCTACAGCCAAAGTGGGTTTTTTACCTGGCAGGATAAAAACATTGGCGTTTCTAGGATACTAAATGCGGATTCGTCTGTTTTTGATGTTTTCACATTTCCGCTCTTATACGGAAACCCTGAAAGTACATTGAGAGAGCCTTTCACCATTGTGCTTACCGAAGAAACGGCACATAAAATTTTTAACAGAACAGATGTGGTTGGTGAGGTTTTAAAGTACAACAATGAGTATGATTTAAGGGTGACTGGCGTTGTGAAAAATCCTCCTGCAAATTCTCATCTTCGGTTTAATGCGCTTATTTCGTTTACGACCCTGTACGCGCTTCCTAACGTTTATCTCGACTGGAATGGGGGCCATTCCTATTACACTTACATCCAACTCATTGAGGGCGCTTCTGTCGACGAACTAAGAGCTAAATTGCCTGCGTTTACCGACCGGCACATCAACAACGATGTTGGCACGGCCTGGTCCCTTTACCTGGAGCCCCTGTCTGATGTTCATCTTTATTCCAATGCCATTGCCGACTGGGATAGTAAGGGCAACTTATCGAAACTCTATAACTTCCTGCTCCTTTCAGTTTTTGTCCTTTTAATCGCTGCCATCAATTTTGTGAATTTGAGTACGGCGCAATCATTAAAAAGAGCCAGGGAGGTTGGCTTGCGCAAAGTTGTGGGTGCCAACAGGCGGCAATTGATCATGCAGTTTTTAGGAGAGTCGCTTCTGCTATCCTTAATTGCACTTATATTTTCCTTTTTACTGATCGAGCTTTTTGAACCAGCATTCAATACAATTATGCAAACAAACATTAAGTTTTTTGCTGGCTTTGATGCTGTGATGTTGCTAATCGTTGTTATGATAACCCTGATGACAGGACTTGCTGCAGGCAGTGTTCCGGCATTTTATATTTCCGGATTTAAACCGGTGATAAGCATCAAGGGCTTGAACTTAAAAAAAGGAAAACCGATATTGAGAGATGCTCTTGTTGTTTTTCAGTTTTTAATTTCGATCATCATAATCATATCCACCTTTGTTATTTACAACCAAATTCATTTCATGCAAAAAAAGGGATTGGGCTTCAATAAGGAAAACATCGTTACAATAGAACTTCCCAGTGAAGCAGCTATGCGAAATGTGGAGTTGATAAAAAGTGAGTTCTTAAAAATTCCCGGGGTAGAAATGGCTTCGGCTTCCACCGCCCTGCCCGGAAATGGCCTAACGCAAAACGGATATCAACCCGAAGGGATGGACCATTGGATCATGAGCCATGTAATTGATGTGGACAGTGATTTTTTGCCCATGATGGGAATAGAGGTGACCCGTGGACGAAATTTCATTGAGGGTAACAAAACCGATGAAACCACTTTTCTCATTAATGAAACGCTTGCAAAGCAACTTGGCTGGGAAAATCCGGTTGGCAAAAAAATTATGCGGAACGGCGAACATAAAATTATAGGCGTGGTGAGCGATTTTCATTTTGCACCTTTAAATCAAAACATCGAACCGCTTATAATCACCAACAATCCCTGGGATTATTTTTACCAGGTGTCTTTAAAAATCAATCCCAACAGCACCAGCGGTATAATCGCTTCTCTTGAAGATAAATGGCAGCAAATTCAGTCGGGAGAGCCATTCACATATTCATTCTTAAGTGAGGATATTGCAGCCAATTATACCGATGAATCAAGGATTGGAACGGCATTTATCTATCTTTCTGTAATTTCGGTGATCATCGCCTGCCTGGGTCTGTTTGCACAGGTATCTTATAGTTCTGAGCAACGCAAAAAAGAGATCGGGATCCGCAAAGTGATCGGCGCCACAGTTAAAAATATCATATTTCACCTTACCGGAAATTTTGCAAAAATTGTGATAATTGCCAATATCATTGCCTGGCCGATTGCCTGGTATGTGATGTCGATCTGGTTAAATAAATATGCTTTTCATATCGGAATTCAATGGTGGATCTTTGTAATGGTTCTGGTTCTTTCTATGCTGATCACAACCTTAACAGTATTTACAAATGCCTGGAAAGTCGCCAACGACGATCCGGTGAAAGCAATTAAATATGAATAAATCTAAAACCTATGAAAACCGCTACTATCCTCTTAATCGCTACAATTTTATTCTCCATTGGAATACATGCTCAACAGGATGAATCTGCTGCAATTGACCAATTGTTAACCGACTGGCACAATGCTGCTGCAAATGTGCAACAGGATGAATACTTCAGCTATTTTGATGAAGACGCCGTTTATATCGGAACGGATTCAACTGAAATATGGACCAAAGCTGAGTTTTACGAATGGTCAAAACCCCATTTTGAAAAGCAAAAAACCTGGACTTTTGTGGCAACACACCGATCGGTTTATTTTTCGGAGGACGGCACTGTTGCCTGGTTTGATGAGTTGATTGACTACGGAAAGGGCACTTTGCGCGGATCAGGCGTTTTACAAAAAAAGGATGGTGTTTGGAAAATAAAACAGTATGTATTGTCGGTGCCGGTTCCCAATGAGAAGTTTAAAAGCGTAATGGAGGTAATCAACAAAGATTAACTGAATTTTATAAGAATTGTAACAATTGAGACGTAAAGGCGTCAGTATGATGTGAAGTTGATTTAAAAAGCCATATAAACATCAGCAACCAATAAACAATTTAAACCATGAAGATTACAATGAACCCCAATGAGCAGGTAGTAAAGGCAGGAGAAAGCACCCTTGTCTCCAATGGCAGCCCGGTTAAAGGAAAGCTTATATTAACCACGCAACGTATTTATTTTAAGGCAGAACCCAATGGTTCAGAGCATGAAGACATTGAAATATACCCCAGGGATATCCGCGATGTGGTGTTGTTTAAAGACCGGGTGTTATTTCCTCAAGGTCTTAGTATCATTACCAATAGCGATATCGAAAATAAATTTCTGATCAAAAAAAGGGAAGTCTGGAGTGAAATGATCGCCCGGATGATGTAACCTAACTTACCTGTCCAGCCATTTTTTAAACGCAGATACCTTTTCACGGGCTACGATAGCATCGTGATCTTTTGAATTTTTTAATTCCAGTTTCAACCTGCTGTTTGAGTAGGATATAATATCTTCAATGGAATCGATATTCACCAGGTATTTACGGTTAATCCTGAAAAACAGACCTGGATCCACCATTTCCTCCACTTGTTCAAGACTGTAATCAATTACATAATTGTGGTTGTTGTTGGAAAGTAAAAAGGTAGCCTTTTCCATACTGTAGAAATAGAGAATATCCTCCACTCTAACTGACTTAATGTGTTCTCCAACCTTGATCACAAACCTTTGCTTAAATTCTTTGTTAAAGCCATTTAAAACCTGGTCCATCAGGGTGGCAAACTTGTCGACATCCTGCTTTTGATATGTATTCTGAAATTTCTCAAATGCTTTGGTTAGCTCTTCAAAATCGATGGGCTTTAGAAGATAATCCACACTGTTAACCTTAAAAGCACGAATGGCGTAATCGTTAAATGCCGTGGTAAATATGACCGGACATTTTACAACTGTTTTTTCAAATATCTCAAAAGACAAACCATCGGCAAGTTGAATGTCCATCATCACCAAATCGGGATGGGGATTGTTATTAAACCAGTCCACGCTTTTCCTAACGGCATCCAGCGGACCCAATACCTCAATTGAAGTATCAAAACGTTTAACGAGGTTTTGAATATGCTCAGCAGCCGGCTTTTCGTCTTCAATGATCAATACTTTCATGCTACCTGCTTTTTAATGAGTGGAATTTTAACAACAAAAGCTGAATCTGTTTTTTCGCTACTGAAATGCTGGCTGCTTAAAAATGCATACCTTTTTTCGAGGGTATCCAGCCCAATACCTCCCGAATCAGGAATGGCGGTTCGCAGTTGTAAATTGTTTTTTACAACTATAAACTGATCTTCTATATCGACTGTAATCTTCAGTGGATGATCATCTGAAACCTCATTGTGTTTGATGGCATTTTCAATCAAAAGCTGGATTGACAAAGGAACCACCATGATCGGTTGATTGGCTGGGATATTGATATCCGTCTTCAGATTATCGCCATGCCTGATTTGCTGCAGGTAAATATAATGTTTGCAAAATGCGATTTCTTCATCCAAATTTACCAGCTCACTATCTTTATGTTCGAGCACATATCGGTACACTTCCGATAATTGTTTGATGAATTTAGCCGACAGGTCAGGATCTTTATAAACCAGTGTAGTCAGGGTGTTCAGGCTGTTAAAAAGGAAGTGGGGATTTACCTGGTTTTTTAATGCATTGTACTGAAGTTTGATACTTTCTTTCTGGAGCCTTTCCTCATTTACAGCCGATTCGCGCCAGGCCTGGAAAAAACCAATTGCAAAGTAAATGGAAGTTATGATAATGGTTACCACAAACTCAATGATCATGGAAGGATATCCACTGCTGAACATTTTGGATATGGTCCAGTCCCAAATCCATACATACCAGATATAATTGACAATTATTATGGCAATCAACGAATAAATAAACATGGAAATGAGATTCACCCGCAGGGTGAAAAACGGTCTTTTGTTGTAATCAAGTTTTCGGGAAAGGTACCAGCCAATAAATTGATTTCCTTTCCACAATGTTCCTCCAATCATTAAACTATACCATGAACCGATTTCAATCCGATGCCAGAAGTCGGAAAAGTCCTGGTTGAAGAGGAATGATATAAAATTTCCGATGAAAACTATCAGGACCAGGTCCCTGATGTGGCCTAAGATAGCCCGTTGATTTTTTGGACAAACCATTGCCATGATCTATTGCTGTTTAGTTTTGGTCGCCGCAGGATTGATCAAAGAGCATTTGGTTACGTTCGCCACCCCAGGTAGGTGAAAGCACGTTTTCAGGAACGTAATTTTTAAATTTGTCGATGGCTGTTTTAAACAGCGGACATGCCACTGCAGGGCCTCCGCCAAATGCTTCGGGTGTGTGCAAAACATTTAATCCAAGCAGGTAATATGCCCTTGGATTTTCAGGGTTGATCTCTTTGGCGGCATTCAGCTGTTCATTGGCTTTTGCTGAATAAGTCATACCCCTGCCGGCCGGATCAATTTGAATTCTACCCTGGTAAAGCAATCCTTGTAAAACCAGTATTTCTGACTCATCAGGATATATTTCCAGCGCTTTATCCACAAAAGTTTGAGCTTTATCCAGGTAAGCATCCTTTTGTTCATTGTCTTCATTAACAAAACTCATATTGATATAACACATAGCAGCGTAATAGAGCGGGTGCCATTGGTCGGTTTCGGCATTGGCTATCCGTTCAAAACTGTTGGCCAGGTTTTGAAAATCCTGTTCGGTACGCGCCATTTTGAACGACTTCTTGTGTTTTACCATGATCATCATGTAACTGCTTTCATCCTGCGCAGTTCCTATATTTACGGTGAAAGCTAAGAGTACTAAAAAAATCAAGTTTTTCATGATGTGTGTTTTAAATTAAAGCTTGTATGAATTACCAAAATTATTCCAAAATTTTATATCGAAACAAATATTCCCAGAAACACAAACCTTTTTGCACCGGGTTTGATCGCAATGGAGTTGTATTCGCCCTGCGAATCAGGATTTAAACTATATCTGTAACCAAAAGTATGATCTGAGCCCAGCACATTTCCCATTGAAAAATGAACGATTGTAAAGTGATCCCAGAGGTTAGTAAGATAACTTAAGTTAAAACTCAAATCGTTGTAAATCTTCGTTCGGTCACCTAAAAATTCAGGATTTTCAGGGTTGTAGTAAGGCCGGCCTGAAGCGAGTTTGTAAGTGAATCCAAGTTGCGTAGTTATGGCCGGAATATAATTTTTAAAAACGATGGTAAGGTTATGATCCGACACAAATGTTGGGGTGGCCATTTCAGGGTAATCCCGGTAATTGCGTTCGGTATCGATCCATGAATAGGAAATCCAATAGTCGATGTTGCCGTGTGAGTCATCCCTCCAAAAGATATCTATTCCCCGGGCATACCCTTTGCCATTATTGTTGTAACCTGCTGGTTGGGGATTGTATAAACTATCGTATTTCACGAGTTTGCCGTAATCTTTGTAATATGCTTCAATCCGAAAGGTTTTCCTGTTTTTCATCAACTGATAATTGACAATATAATGGGTAGCTTTTTCAAATCCCAAATGATGGTTAAAAATGAGATAATCGTTCAGCGGAGATTGATAGAAATTTCCCCATGCTAGTGAAACCTGGCTCGACTTACCTGTTTTGGCTGCAAGGGATAATCGTGGTGCAAAACTGCCTTTTTGAAGTAAAGAAGAGTATTCGGCCCGTACGCCTGCCCTGGCTGCAAACCGGCTTGAAATTTTAACTTCTGCTTCTGTAAAACCCGCACTGATCAGGTCATCAAAACTATTTGATATAGGGTTGTCAAATTCGGTAAAATCAAATCCCTGTGTAAAATTTCGGTTCCATGCATCTGCTCCAAATTTGATATTGACTTCTTCATTTAATAGCCAGGTGAGGTTGTAACGGAGTTGCATATTTCTCATTTCTTCAGTGATATTATCTGTTGAAATGTCCATGTTATCCTTGTTGTAAGTGTAGGAAACACCTCCATTTGAGATTAACTTTTCACCATGTAAATCGCGGTAAGTTGCATTGATGTAAACATTGTCGTTGTTCATGGCCACCTGGTTTTCTTTTGAAACATCCAAATACCCGGGATAATAGAGGCTGCTGGTTTCGTTGCCAAATTGTGAATATACCTTGATCAGACCGTTTTTACCGGTTTTTTGCCGGTAGGCAAGTGAACCCCCCAAACCTCCCGGTGCTTTTTCCCAATCGAAATCCTGCTTTATCAGTGCAAAGTATGGAGAGAGGTTCAGATAATCAGCCGAAAAGGCAAACGAACTATTTTTCCAGCGATGGGTATGGCCGGCGCTTAATCCCACCGACATCAATGATAAACTTGTTACAGTTTCAGGGGCGAGGTCGTTGGTTTGTAAAACCAGGGCGGATGAAAGCGCCTGACCGTATTCAGCCGAATAGCCACCGGAGCTAAACATGGTGCCACTGAATAAAAAAGGTGAAAACCTCCCCCGTGCCGGAATATCAGGTACCGTTGAACCATAAGGCTCATCAACGATCATCCCATCAATGAAGGTTCGTGTTTCATAACTATCTCCTCCCCTTACGAAGAGTTTACCCTCCTCGCCCACGGTTTGGGTTCCGGGAAGCGTATTGATCACGGATGGGATATCGGCCAGTCCGCCGGCGGTAGTAACGATATCAAGTGGCTTGAATATTACTGATTTCTTTTCATCACTCGCCTCAAAACTCCCGGCAGTGATTACCACAGCATTCAAGCTGTTGCTGCTTTCTTTCAGCGTGAAATTCAGCGTGATATTATTTCCTCCCAAATCAATTTCGCGTTCGATGGTTTTAAATCCAATAAAACTTACTATCAGATTTTGCTTTCCGGTGAGTGCAGTTTCAAACTTAAAAATTCCGTTTTCGTTGGTAGAACCTCCGTCATAGCTCGATTGAATATACACATTGACCCCGGTTAATGGCTGATTGTTATTATCCAGAATAGTTCCTGAAATTATAACCTGGGCAAAAAGGATTTTTGCTGCAAGCAGAAATATTATGGATAACAAAAGTTTCATTAAATTGAATTTGCAGCAAAGGTGATAAAAGAGCTCAGTTAATTAAAACAGGACTTACCGAACTGTGAAATTTTACAGAAGAATCGTTTTGGATGGAGATAAACCGTTTTATTTAGCAAGCCAACCCTCAGGATTTAACAACGTTTTACCTTTCCACAACTCAAAATGGAGCTCAGTTTTTTGGTCTTTGGTATCGGTGTATATTTTACCGATAGCTTGTTTGGTATCTATTTTCTGGCCCCGGGTAACGTACACTTCCGTGAGGTTGGAATAAACGGTTAAAAACTCTCCATGACGAATCATCACCACATAATTGTAATTGGGGATGGACATGACCCGGGTAACTTCACCACCAAAAACCGCTCGTGCTTCCATTCCTTCATCGGTTAAAATATCCACACCATTGTTTTTGGTTTTTACTTCTTTCAAAACCGGATGAGCATGTTCTCCAAAAGTACTGGAAATGATTCCACGCTCCACCGGCCATGGAAGTCCTCCCTGGTTTTGCTGAAAACTTGCAGAAAGTTCCATTTCATCAGGTGTGAGGGCAAAAGTACCGGTGGAGGTAGTTCCTGATTTTTCGGAAGCCAAACGGATTTCTTCGGCTATGATCTTTTCAATTTCGCTCTGGAGTTTTTTTGCCGCTTTCTCTTTCTCTTTAATGGTTGCTGCCAGTTCTTTTTCCTTTTTAGTGAGGGTTTGATATGTTTTATTTTGCAGGCTTCTTTCCTGGTTTAATTTATCGCGTTCTTCTTCAAGCCTTGTAAGGAGTGTAAACTTTTCATTTCTAAAGTTTTCAAGATTTTGAATTGTAGCAGCAATATCGTCCTGCGTTTTCACGATTAGTTCGGCTTGTGTTTCACGGTAGGCAGCGTATTGCTGAAAATATTTAACCCTTCGGAAGGCCTGGTTAAAATCACGGGCTGAGAAAATAAACATTAACCGATCAAATGAATCCCTGTTTTTATAGGCATAATAAATCATTTGTGCATACTCTTCCTTCAGGTGAAGCAGGTCTTTTTTCAGATCGGCCAGAATTTCATTATTCAACTCAATTTGTTGGTTAGTCGTCTGAATTTCTTCGTTGATATTATTGATCAATCGTTCACGGTCGGCAATCTGCTTTTTTAAAATAACCAGTTGATTGAGCGTGGTTGATTTTGTTTTTTTTGTTTCATCGAGCAGTTTGGTGTTGTATTGAATTTCCTGTTCGATCTTTTTTTTATTTTCCTCTAGTTTTTCCTTTTTGTTTTGGCTGAATAATGGATTGGCAATGGCCATAATAGTGAACAGCCCTAATAGCAAAACAGATTTTATTATAAACTTCGGAAAAAACATAAATTAAATCGTTCTTAAACGATCAAATTTAAGACATTATTGAATACGTGAATATTTGGTGGAAATTTTAAAAGGAAATTGCTGTGGTTCGTTAATCTTAACTTTTGAGTATTCAACTTCTGTCAGGATTGGCGAATCAGCAGAAATATCATAAACCACATGATGTGCAAATAATTGATCCACCACCATCTGAAAGTCCGAATAATCGGCTTCAAGCTTGATACTTTCCTTTTTCAATTCTTTCACTTTCATGGTTGAAATCTTGAATGATTCCGGATTCAGGTATATGTTTTGAATATAAATCCTGTCCTCATCTTCCTTGTTTCTCACGTATTTCTTAAGCTTCGATCTTCCGGCCGTAACAAGGTGGTATTCCTTGCTGTCGTAACTTGCCCTGAATTTGCCTTCTTCATAATATGTTAAGTCGTTACCGATAAGAAGGGATTGAATGATATCAAAATCGATGTTGGTTCCAAGCATTTTATTAATGCTCACATAGTCGCCAACAAAGTAAGTTTTATTGATTCTATTGATAAATTTTACCGAATCCACTGATATGAGCAGCCGGGCCATTTCAATTCCAAGTGCCGGCGAAAGTGAAATCCAAATGGCGGAATCTTTTCGCATTCGGAGCTGCCCTGAAAATGATGTTTTCTTTTTTTCAATGATGAGGTCGAGACTGTATTTTGCGCTAAACCAATCGTATCTTAATTCGTTTTCTTTGAGCTTATTGAATAAAAAGTCGGCTCCATATTCCTTAATGGGTTCCTTTATGATACTTCTGTTTGTTTTACATGAAACCAGCAAAAGCAGCAAAATTGCAAAAACCAGGAACAATTTTGAACCGATCGTATTTGTAAATTGCTTCGCCATAGAGGATATCAGGGATTTGAATGCCATGGATCTATTCAAAATAATTTTGCGCTTCTACCTTTTTATTCAACAATTTTGAGCCTTCACCTGCTTCAGCCGCTTTTTCCCATTGGAAAATAGCCTCCTTTTTCTTTCCCAGTTTCCAAAGCACATCACCATAATGCTCAATAATTACGGCATTGTTCTGAGCGCCTGCATCAATAGCTTTTTCAAGCCAAAGTTTTGCTTCATCGTAATAGCCCAATTTAAAAAGCACCCATGCATAAGTATCCATATTGGAGGAGCTGGGTTTTAGCTCTGTTGCTTTTTTGGCCATTTGTGCCGCCTTTTCCAAATCCTCACACCTTAACGAAAGATAGTAAGCATAGTTATTGAGTACGTAGTCATTGTTGGGATTTATCTTAAGTGCTTTATCATAGTATTCATCGGACTTTTGGAAATCATCCAATTGATAATAAGCATCACCCAGATAGCTGAAAAACTGGGTGAGCATTGCATCGTTATTGATCACATAAAATAGTCCGTGCTCAAGAACCAGAACACAATCCTGCCATTTTTTCTTTTGATAATATACACTTCCGGCAAACAAATATGGCAGGGGTTGTTCAGGAAACAACTCAATAGCCATTTGACTTTCAACCAGCAAACTGTCGTTGTTTTTTAGCTCCGCTTCAGCAAATAGCAATTGTTCCCAAACAACGTATTTGCTATCATCAAGTTCAATTACCTTTTTAAATGCATCTCTGGCATTGGCATATTGGTTATCCTGGTATAAAAAATCGCCATACATGGAGTATGCTTTTGGATCAGTAGGATGTGTTTCAACAAGTGCTTCAGACAATTCAAAAGCTTCAGCTTTGTAAGTATCGTAAATTTCATTGGCTGTATAGTAACGAATCAGAATCTGGATTTTGGAATCAATGTCAAGGTTCTTATTTAAAAAGCCGGCCTTGAGAAATTCAAACGCTTTATCATCCTCGCCTGCTGACTTATAATATTCAGCCAGCGAAATATCAATGTAGGGATCGTCGGGATTGATCTCTTTTACTTTATTATAAGCCCATAACGCATCCTCGCTCCTGCCCTCAGACATATATAGCTCGGCAAGCATGGAGTAATACCTGGATTCGTTGGGAAAAGCATCTATTAATTTTTTGATCTCATTGGCTGCCTGATCTACCTTCCCGTCCTGGAGATAAATGCTATGTTTTTTTATTGAAAGTTCTTCGGTTATTCCAACTTGTTCCTCCAGATCATTGTAAACCCTGATTGCTTCATCGGCCTGGCCATTGTATAAATAGGCGAGAGCAAGTTTATCATAATATTCCGGAAATCCGGGTTTCAATTCAATTACTTTTTTATAGGATTGAATGGCTTCCCTGAAATGCTCTGTGGCCTGCATTAAGCTTCCATACAGCATCAGGTAGTAAACATTCTCAGGTTCAATTTCAACAGCTTTTTGCAGGTATTGAGCCGCAACATCAAATTCTTTGCGGTTTACATGGATCTTTGCCAACTCAAACATGGAGGCGGCATCATAGGGGTTGATGGTCAGTGCTTTTTCAAAAAGCTTACGCGATTCTTCAACATTACCTAACATCTTTGCCTTATTGGCATCAATAAAAACATCGCTGTTGTCTTTGACATCAACAGCTTCACTTGTTCCTTTGTGACTGATTTGTTTTATTTCGGTTGACTTACAAGCTGCAAACCCAACAATGAAAAGAACAATGAATATTTTATTTAGGAGTTTCAACATTAAAATGCAATATTATTTAGTTCCTGTGCTACCGAATCCACCTGCACCACGACTTGTTTCTTCCAGTTCTTCTACCTCAATCCACTCAGCCGATTCGTGTTTGGCTATCACCATTTGAGCGATACGGTCCCCATCATTAACAATAAATTCCTCATTGGAAACATTGGCCATGATCACCTTAATTTCGCCCCTGTAATCGGCATCAATAGTGCCAGGAGAGTTAAGCAAGGTAATGCCTTTTTTAATGGCCAGCCCACTTCGTGGACGTATCTGGGCCTCAAATCCAACAGGAAGCTCAATGAACAATCCGGTAGGGACTAAGTGGCGGTCGAGCGGTTTAAAAACGATAGGTTCGTCAATATTAGCACGTAAATCCATCCCGGCTGATGCAGGGGTTTCGTAATTGGGTAAAGGATGCCTGGAATGATTGACAATCTTAACTTTCATGCGGTAGATCAATTCGTTTAAAAAACGCAAAAGTAAGGAAAAAAGTGGGTTTGATTCGTTAAATCCTGTTAAATGGAAAATGGCTAAACCGCTTGTTTATTGAAATTTGGCTTTTCGAGAAAATACACTACCGCGATGAACAACCCGATAAATAGTGTGCCTAAAATCAATCGAATTATGAGTATTGTAGGATAAAACACTTCAAAAGTAAAATACATGGCACCCGAGAGTGCAAAATACAAAAATAGCCTTTTGAGATCGTAGGGAACCGGGAAGTACTTTTTGCCAAGAAAATAGGAAACAATCATCATACCGAGGTAACATATAAAATGCCCCCAGGCTGCACCCAAATAACTGAATGCCGGTACAAGTAAAACATTGGCAAGTATGGTTATCACGGAGCCTCCTATTGCGATGTAAGCACCGAATTTTGTCATGTCGGTGAGTTTATACCATATAGAAAGATTATAAAAAACACCCTGAAATAAATATGACATCAGTATAATGGGGACAATAAATAGTCCTTCCCGATAAGTTTCTCCGATCAGGAGCTTTACACCATCCATATAAAACATAACCCCCATAAAAATGAGCAAACAGAAGATGATGAAAAACTTCACCACATCAGCATAAATGGTTCTTGAATTTGATTTCTTTGCCTGGGCAAAAAAGAAAGGTTCGGCCGCATACCTGAACATTTGAATAAATATTACCATCAGTACGGCAATTTTATAACTTGCACCGTAAATACCCAACTGGGCTAAAATATAGGTATCCGAATTTTCGATCCCTTCAGGTATAAAAGCCAGATATTTGAATATTATTTTATCTGCCTGTTCATTGATCATGCCGGCCACTCCCACTATCAGCAACGGAAAGGTATATCTTAACATGTGTTTTACCAAAGTCCAGTCAAATGATAATTTGGTTTTAAGAATTTGCGGTATTAGAATGATTACACCCAGCAAACTGGCTACCAGATTTGATATAAGCACATACTCTACTTTCATTCCAGGTTGGAAAAAAAACAGCCAGGGCGAATCCGGATTTTTAGCATAGATATGTTCGCAAAACAAGATAAAATATAAGTTCAACAAGACGTTAACACCAACAATGATAATCTTGATAATGGAGAATTTAAAGGCCCTGTTTTGTTTTCTCAGGTAGGCAAATTGAATAGCATTAAAAGCATCAATGGCCACAATGCCTGCTGCCATTAAAATATATGAAGGATGATTAGGATATTCTAGCAATCCTGAAATGGGATTTACAAAAATCCAAACCAATATAAAAAACAAAAAAGAGGTTGTGAAAATGCTGATCAGCGATGTAGAAAATACCGGTTCGGGATTTTTTTCTTTTTCTGCAAATCGGAAAAAAGTTGTTTCCATTCCATACAAAAGGATCACAAAAAAAATGGCGATATAGGCATATAATTCAGTTACTACACCATATTCATCTTTTAACATCAACCGGGTATATAAAGGTATCAAAAGGAAGTTGAGCAAACGGGGGACAATGGTTGCCATCCCATAAACTGCTGTTTGTCCGGCTAGTTGTTTAAGAGGGTTCAAATTTTGAAAATTTCAGAGCAAATGTAGATAATTTGTTTAATAACGGGTTGTTGATATAATAAGTGTTTGCTGAATATTTATTCTGCAATTTCGAATTGACATTTTATCATTATTTGTGTATTTTCGTTCATTCAACAAACAAACTTTCTCCATGAAAACACTTTATCTCCTAACAGCAATTTTATTTGCTACCCTAAGCTGTGTTTCCCAAACATACATGGATCCAGCTGATAATATAGAAATTCCCAGCAATTCCTGGATAATTTTTAATCCGGGAAATTATAACCTGCCTGATCCCGGAAATGATGGACTCATTCAGATCAACGGAAAACTGAATATCATTCTGGATGGCTCGAATGTTAACCTGGAAGGAGATAATTATTATGGGAAAGCCATTTACATCAATAATTCAAGTTATATTGAGATCAAAAATTTTGAAAGTGTAAGTCATTATTTTTATGCGGTTTACATACTTAATTCGGACCATATAAATATTAATGGCAATAATTTCTCATACAATAAAGTGGATTCAACGGGATGGATTTCTATATGGACAAATTACCAACAGGCACTTGGTGGGGGAGTAATGATGTATCAAACGCAATATGCCCAGGTTACCGGCAATACTATGAACATGCAAAATGATGGCGTTGCCCTGTATCACTGTGATAGTATTTTGGTACACGATAACAATTTTGACTGGAACACCTCTTATGGCATTCGCATGTATTTTACAGATGATTGTGATATTCAGAACAATCAGTCGGCTCATATCAACAGGCCTTTTACTAATCCCAGTGATTGCGCCGCCATCCTGCTCATAGTTTCTAACAACAATTATGTTGTTGGTAATGATTTTTCTTATTCGGGTGATGGCATATTTTTAGGACAATTTCAGTATTCTCAAATACCAAACAACAATTACTTTGCTTATAACAATTGCTCGTTTTCGCCACACAATGCCATCGAAGCCACTTTTGCCGATGGAAATATTTATGAGAATAATAATTGCAATTACAGCCATTACGGTTTTTGGTTAGGATACTCATACAATACAATTGTGAGAAATAATGAGGTTCTGGGAAATCAATATGCTGGCATTGCGATAGATCGGGGTTTTAATAACCAGATTTACGATAATGAGATCAGTGAAAATCCAACAGGCATTGAATTGTGGGAAGGAGATGGAATAGTTCCCTATCAAAATCAAAATTCAGGTGATTACAACATTTATGAAAACCTGGTGGAAGGAAATACAGTCGCCATATCGCTTAAAGAAACAGAGCATTCTGTCATTCATGAAAATAATTTTTTAAATAACCGGAATGGAATTTACATAGAGGGCGATACTGAAAACGATACCCTCTCGAATAATGTATTTGATGGCACAGCATTGTTTCACATCGAAAATACTTCAAGCGAAACTATTTTTGCTGAGAACAATGATTTTGTAATTGATGATGAAGTCATAATTGATTGCAAACTTAGTGGGAATATTGACTGGCAGCCGTTTATCGCAGGTGATCCGGTGCAATGGCAAAATCAATTTCCACTTGATATGGCGGAGCCCGGGGCCGAATGGTATGCCTACCCTGAGGCTTGTTGGGGTTATGGTTTATCGGAACCTACCCTGGTGGAATGGGATTATGATGAAAAATTGTTTGGCGATGCTTCAGTTCATGTTTCAACAGGAAATGGTTGGGATATTGGTGTAATGTACAGGCCAGCCGGAGATTCAATGGCCTCCTGGAGTTTTGCTGAACAGGATACCCTTGTTTTTTGGTTAAAGAGTATTAATAATACCGGTTATGGATTTCAATTTTGCAATGTATATCTCGGGAATAATTGTGGCGGATATTTCAAATATACCGCGTCGGCCATTACCATTTTGAATCCTACCATGGGGCAGTGGAAACAGATAAAATTAGTTTTATCCGGAGTGTCACCCTGGGCAAGATCGGCGTATGGAAATATTTCGCTATCAGATATTTCATGGGTCGAAATTCATGCGGATACCTGGGAATATGGATTTGAGCTTTGGATTGATGGGGTGCGCTTTAATGGCATATTTACAAATTATAATGACCCATCAAAACTAAATATGATCACGTATCAATTATCGCCAAATCCAGCTTCCGACGAAGTTTCAATTATGTTTGACATACCGGAGTCCGGGAGTTTGCGTGTAGAAATTATCGATTCAGTTGGAAAAATTGATCAGGTTATGTTTAATAAGAATTTTGTGACTGGATCATATAGTGAAGTATTGGATTTGCGTAATTATAGTGCAGGTTTGTATTATCTTAAATTAGCATACAAAGGCAACACGCAGTTAATAAAACTTATATTAACAGATTAAAAGATTAAGATGGGTAAAGAGATTGAAAAGAAGTTCCTGGTAAAGAATGAAGGGTTTAAAAAAAATGCTACCCATAAGCTAATTCGTCAGGGTTTTTTGAATAAGGATCCCGAAAGAGTTGTACGTATTCGAATAGCAGATGATAAGGCCTGGTTAACCATAAAAGGAAGAAACAAGGGTTCTTCAAGGGATGAGTTTGAATATGAAATTCCTAAAAATGATGCTGTTGAATTATTAAAACTTTGCGAAAAACCATTAATAGAAAAAACCAGGTATTACTGTACGGTAAAAGAAAAATCCTGGGAAATAGATGTTTTTACAGGCGAAAATGAAGGACTTATTCTTGCGGAGGTGGAGTTGGCTGATGAAATGGAACAAATAAAAATTCCTGATTGGGCGGGAACAGAAGTTACTAATGATCCCCGGTATTATAACAACAACCTGGTTTTAAATCCTTTTCAGCGATGGGATACAAATGATTAGCCTGTTAATTATCTGTTAAGCTCATTTTTTTGTAACCATTTTCAATTAGTTTTGTATTAAACAACAATATTTTAATGCGATTTACAACTACTATAATTTTACTTTTTTTATTTACTTTCTCTACAATATCCCAAAATAGCAGTTATCTGGTAAAGGCAGATGCTGTTTGGAGCACTGTAGAAATTCATTGCCTTCCAAATGGAAATTTGTATTCATCGCATCATATAAAGTTTGAAGGTGATTCGCTCTTTGAAAACAATGTTTATAAAAAGGTTTACAGGTGTAATGATGAGGCGCAACTAGATTGGTTCTATTATGGATTGATCAGAGAAGACGAGCTACAACAGGTTTTTTTTAAGCCTCCCGGATATCCTACAGGTATGATTTACAACTTTGGGGTTTCAGTAAATGATTCAATTGAAGCTGTAAATACCTATCTGAACGCATATGATACACTTCATTTTGTTGTAACGGCCATTGATTCAATAGAAATGCTTGATGGGTTTAAAAAACAAATTACCCTTCATGAGTATATGAATAATAAAGAAGAGATTTGGATTGAAGGGTTGGGAAGTTATTATGGCGTGCTTAATAGTTGCAACAATGCTTATGGTGGAGTATGTGGAGGTTATGAGGCCTTATGTTATGAAGAGGCCGGAAATTTGATTTATCAAAATTCACTCTACCAAACTTGTCATTATGCGGCACTTGTAGGCATAAATGAGATAGGATTGGAGGACCTACAAGTTTATCCGAATCCGGCTTCTGAAATCATCTATATTGACATAAATAGTGATATACGGTCAAATCCAAATCTCATTTTTGAACTTTTTTCCCTTGATGGAAAAAAAATTGTTGAAAAAAAACTTGTGAAAAACAAAAATGCAGTATATTTGCCTGCGGTAAATAAGGGTCTCTATATTATTAAGTTAGAACAACGAGATTCAGGTTATAATTTACCTTTGATTAAGATATTAGTTGATTAATTTTTTCATAATTCGATTCTTTTGGGTTTGGCGGGGTCCGCATTCGCGGACTCCGTTTTTTTATGCCTGTAAGTTTTAGAAATAAAAAGGTTTTATACTTTTATTCCCAGATAGTTAATTAGGCAAAGTATGGTAGAAAGTTATAATTCAAGAACCATTTATTATTCTGCGCTATCACAGAAAATCTCCTCAAAAAGTAAAAATCTGTCAATTTTAAGATTGGTTCTTTTTATTATTGCTGCATTTGGTGTTTATCTGTCGGCTGTTTATGCCTCTATTTCCTTAGTGGTTTTAGTTCTATCTGTTTCAATTTTATCCTTTGCTTTGCTTGTTCAATATCATTCAAAAGTTCTTTATGAACTTCAATTATTAAAAGCATATACCCAAATTAACGAAAACGAAGAAAAGGCAGAGAAAGGAAACTATTCCAACTTTAAAGATGGAGAAATCTTTCAGGATCCGGAACACCCCTTTGCTTTTGATATTGATTTGTTTGGGAAAGGATCCCTTTTCCAGTTTCTTGCCCGAACTGTCACCAATATTGGTACAGAACAATTAGCAAAGAGACTAAAAAATCCCATACTAATAAAAGATAGAATAATAGAACGGCAACGATTTATCAATTTTTTGGCCAGCCAATTAGAATGGCGTCAAAAATTCCAGGCTACAGGAACAGCTCATGAAGAAGGAGAAAATGATAGGGAACGCATCATGAATTGGATAAAATTGCCAGGATTATTTCAAAATATGCTTTATTTATACCTGGTAATATTGATACCAGTTTTTACTACTCTTTTTACGGCCCTTCTGTCGATGAAGATGATCACTTTTCAAAATTATTTGCTATATCTAATTATCCCCTGGGGGATTGCCGGTACATTAATTAAAAAAACCAATACACGACATTCACTCGTTTCTAAAACAAGCGATATGCTTGTTAAGTATAGTAAATTGCTGAAAATCATCGATGAACTTAAGTCAAAAGAAAATTTGAAATTCCCGAAAGACCTGCAAGCAATTAATTCGGTGGAAGCAGGTAAAAAGCTCAAGGAACTTTCAGCCATTTTAAATGCCCTAGATAATAGATTGAATCCAATTTCGTGGACCTTATTAAATGCCATTTTTTTATGGGATATTTTGCAAATGATACGATTAGAAAAATGGCAGAAAAAAAATCAAAAAGAGCTGGCTGAATGGTTTTATTTGATTGCTGAAACTGATGCCTTAATAAGTCTGGCTAATTTCAATTTTAATATGAAAGATTCAACAGTTCCGGAATTTTCCATCTCAGATGAAATGATATTAGCCAAAGCACTCGGACATCCTTTAATATCCGGATCAACCCGTGTACATAATGATGTAGAAATTTTAAAAGGCTCCTTTGTTTTAATAACTGGGGCAAATATGGCAGGTAAAAGCACTTATTTAAGAACAATTGCTACGAGCATGGTTTTGGCTATGAATGGTTGCTCAGTTCCTGCCCAAAGCTATCAATTTAGTCCTATTCAACTTTACACAAGTATTAGAACTCAAGACTCTTTGCAAAAAAATGAATCTTATTTTTACGCAGAGCTTAAAAGGTTAAAGAGTATTATCGATGTTCTGAGAGATGGAAACGAGTTGTTCATCATCCTTGATGAAATATTAAAGGGAACTAATTCAAAGGATAAACATCAAGGATCCGAAGCATTGCTAAAGCAACTGATCAGTTTAAAGTCAAGTGGAATTGTTGCAACACATGATATAATGTTAGGCGAACTTGAATCAATATTTCCAGATAATATCAGGAATTTCTGTTTTGAGGTTGATATTACTGATGAAAGGTTGGATTTTGATTACAAACTTCGCAGGGGTGTTTCACAAAATATGAACGCAACTATTTTGATGCGGCAAATGGGCATAACGGTATAATTGCTATTCTTCATCTATTGATTCATCATAAGAATACTTTGGAAGTGTAATTATAAAGGTTGTCCCCTCTGTGCTTGATTCGAAATCAATTTCTCCTCCCGCATTTACAATAATATTTTTTACAAGTGCAAGGCCAAGTCCTGTACCTCCTGATTTGGTAGTGAAATTTGGATAAAAGACTTTGTCTTTTTGATCCTCCGGGATTCCCTGGCCATTATCGAGGACTTTAATAATTTGGTGATTTACGGCCTCCTGTAAGTGTACTTTAATTAACCCCGATTCTTCATTTTTTATAGCCTGAATAGAATTCTTTATAAGGTTATTAAACACCCTGAGAAATTGCTCTTTGTCTCCTGATATATAATGAGGCCCGGTGCTGTGTAATTCAATATTTACAGCTGAAGTATCTTTAAACAAATCGATTGCTGTTTTTGCAATTTCATCAATATCAATTCGCGTAAACTTTGATTTTGGCATATTGGCAAAATCTGAAAACGCTGTTGCAATTACCGACAATGATTCGATTTGTTCAATTAAGGTTTGGCTAAATCTGTGTAAACGTTCTTCCCAATCAGGGGATTTGTCTTTCCAGGCCTTTTCAAGATATTGAACACTAAGTTTCATTGGTGTTAGTGGATTTTTTATCTCGTGGGCAATTTGCTTAGCCATTTCACGCCAGGCGCTTTCACGCTCTGATTTTGCCAGTAGTTCGGCACTTTCGGCCAGTTCATCCACCATACGATTGTACTCCTCGACGAGGCTACCAATTTCATCATCTTTTTGCCAGTTGATCTTTTGTTGTTTTTCGCCTAATTTAAGGGTACTTAATTTTTCTTTTAATAATTGAAGAGGTTTGGATATATAATTAGAAACAAAAAGCGCCATATAAATAGAGATTGCAATTAAGATTACGTAAATATTGATAAATGCTACAAGAAAGCTGGATATTTCATTGGTCAATTCATCCTGCTTAGCAAAATACGGAAGATTAATATATGCAATTAAGTCATTATTATAATTTCGAAGCGGGAGGTAAGCTGATAGGAAAGGATAATCACCAATCTCCTCATCGTGAATGTATAGCGACTTTTTGGTGTTGTTAAGGTTTAGGAAGGCTTCGGTATTCATTTTAGTTGATATAAGCCCTCGATTGAATATCTCAGCGCGTGAAGTAGCCAGTAATGTACCGTTTAAATCATATAGATTAATGTCAGTGAAAAAGACAATAGAAAATTTATATAATAAATCAGAAAGGTACATTTCCATTTCAGGTGGGAGTTTTTCTTCACCCGAAAGCTTATGTTCAAGTTCCACTAGCACTGAGTGTGCTTTTTCACTCAAAATGGCATTGTTCTTTTTATTATTCAGGTTAATAATGAAAAACGAAGAGCTTACACCAACCATAAAAAATGAAACAATGATCAGTAGGGTAATTATGAATTGGATTCTCTGCTTAAAACCGAGTATTGCCAAATTGAATCTGATTCCGCCCTTGAACAATAAAAATATGATATAAACCAGAATTCCAAAGAATATGGAGATGTAGGAAAATGGTGCGGTAATTTCAAGAAAACCAGGGTTCTTGATGGATATGATTAATGCCGCAGCATTGTCAATGGGGTAGTAGTAATGATTATATCCATTTATATCAAAAAATTTAGATTGATCAAGATTAATATTATAGCTCTCCAAATCCATGGAATAAAAGTACTTTCCAAGCCTAAAAAATAATTCGTTGTTTTCGTAGCGCGCATATGAGTAAACCGACCAGTTTACTTCATTTTCCTTTTTAAAATCTTTTAGTAACTCGGGATAGCCAAGGCTTTTTGGTGCAGATTTGGAATAAAACTCTACATAAATATTGAGTAGTCCCTTAATTGTATTTATAGGTATTTTCCCAAGGTAATAATCATCATTAAGTTCCAGATCAATAAAGTAGAAGTTTTCAACACTTGTTTTTTTCCCGAAGGTGCTGATGTTCTCTTCAAAATAGATATCACAATTTACAGTAACATCATCAGGGCGAATATTAAGGATTCTGCCAGTGTCACATATGGTAACTAAAACGTCATATTTCGACCAGAAGTTTGAAAAATATGTTCTAATAAGGTAGTCAGTCGTTTTTTCTAAATCTGCAATCTCAGGGAATGGATAATTATCAAGTAGCGTAACCAGCGTAGAATCTTTTGCAATAACTTTTTGATTTTCTGCAAACTTAAATTCGGCTATTGGATCCCTTTGCTCAGTAAGATTCCTGGCTAATATTTCTCGTATTTCGTGCTCCCGGGTTAAATTGCTTTGATAAAGTAAATAGGTAGTAAAAACTGAAAATAGTATTATTAAAACCAATGCATTTGAAACGGAAAATGAATCAATGGATATATTTTTTTCAATTGAAAAATAAATTAGATAAATCAATAGAAAAATATAGGAAACTGGAGCATAATGAAATGTTTTAATATAAAGAAGGTAAAGAAATACAAAGGTGAAAATGGCAAATAAATAATGTAGAGGTTTTCGTTTAGATTGTAGAAACAGCTTAGCAATTATAGCATAAGTCACAAAAACAAAACTTAATAGGATCAAGCCAATGATTATAAAACCTACTAAACTATATTGATCAATTCCTGAAATGTCATTCAGGTTAAATGAAATTCCGGAATTAAACACTAATGATTGAATAACTCCTATCATTAGACTATATATTGTGAAAACAAACAGGAGGGCAACTGTGGTAAAAACAAAAAATTTATATCCGCTAAAGTGCCAATTTAAAATGATATTCCTGGTTCCTCGATAAATAACATGTGCAATTGCAAAGAATGTTAATACATTTAAGAAAAGATCCCCAAGCGAAGGAATCCAGATAGAACTTGCATAATATTCAGGTGAGAAGAAATCTGATTCAAACATCGCTTTTGGGTATCGCAAAAAGAAGGTAAGCAAGCGCAACACAATCAGATCAAAAATGAAACCAGCTAAACGGAGTGTTTTATATTTTGATGCTGGCATTATCACCTTGTAGACATGATAAATAGCTGCGATAATAAACGAAAAAGCAAATAAGTAGAAAAGAATAACAAGGAACATTTGTAAATCTGACAAATTGAAATCATCCGGGAAATTCAGGGAGAAAAGAAAATCACCCTCCTGATTGTAAATTTCATTTTGATTTTTTTCAAGGGTTAAATCTACATTTGAGTTTAAATGAAGAAAATCAGCGAATTCATGTTTTAGAAATTCATTATCAAAGGTGTAATTATATTTAATTGGAATTAATGCAATTAATGTTATTTCTTCATTAGAAAGTTTTCTGAGATCATAGTAGCCATTTTCAAGAAAATTTAAACCAGAAGTAAAAAGGTTATTTTGATAATTATCATAAACTGGAATTCTATTGTTTGACCAGAATACAAGTGAATTCTTTTCAAATATCAAGTAGGTCTCCTTTCTTGTTCCCAAATTAAAAGTATTGGAAATAGTAAAATATGATTCTGATTTCGGTGTTGATCGTAACTCTGTAATTAAAAGACTTAAAATTTTATTTGCATCATTTTCATTTGTGATGATTTGTTTTTGAATTCGGTTTGTAATTTGTGTTTTTTTGGAGGTAACATCTTTAATAATAAAAACCGAAATGATACCAATGATGCTTATTAGGCTGCAAAAAAGGTAAAAATTTGTTTTTTTATTGGAAAAGAATGATATAAACATGTTACACCGAGTAAATAACTATAAATCAATAAATTAAAATGAGTTAAATTTATAAGCCCTGCGGCGCGATCTCACCACATGAATACATTTCCTTTAATTTTGCTCGTGCTCTTCTTATAACTGCTAAAATTAGGTTTTTTGGGGCTTCAATATATATATTAAACTTGAATAATTTCCAGAGCCTCCCATTGCCTTAAAATTTGATAATGATGCCCGATAAAACGCTTTGAAATAATTCATATGTCCAGCTATATATTTTTCACTTAACAGACTTACATAATATGCATCAAAATACATTGGCTTGATATTGATAACTTTAAAACCATGTGCATTAAATAGAATTTTAATATTGCTACTGCTAAAATGATAAATATGTCGTGGAAGATCATAGCCCGCCCAAAATTTACCATAAAGATTTGCATCGTACGATTCAGGGTTGGGCAATGCAACAATCAATGTGCCATTATCTTTCAGAATCCTTTTGATTTCAGTTATTGTTTGGTGAAGAGGATAAACATGTTCTAATACATGCCACATGGTTATAACCCCAATGGAATCTGGATTAAAATTTGCTGTGTTTAGGTCCCGATAAATTTTAAGATTATGAAAATTCCTTGCAAAGTTTCGGGCTGAACTGTTAACCTCAATTCCTTGCACTTGAAAATCTCTGTGTTTTAATTCATTTAAGAATTCGCCCGTACCGCAACCAATATCCAATATTATCTTCTCGACGGCATGTTTTTGAATTAAGCGGGATTTTTGCTTTACATTATAATTACGTACAAGCTTATATAGTCGACTAAGGAGACCCTGGTTGTTTTGATTATGACTCAAATATTCTTCCGATTCATAATACTTTGAGGCGTTTTTTTGAAAGGGTCGTGGATTAGTAAAAAGAAATCCGCATGAGTCGCATTTAGCTATATTAAAGGGTTCCTTTGAAAGAAAGTAGTCAAATGAGGCTATTTTTAAAGAGAATTTTGTGCTTTTGCACAAAGGGCATGAAGTTAGATTTTCCATTAAATGATGTTTCACGTGAAACAAAGTGAATTTACCTGCCCAAAAATACTGTTAATACGGAGATATCTGAAGGAGAAACTCCAGAAATTCTTGAGGCCTGTCCTAATGTCGAGGGCCTGATTTTAGATAATTTTTCTCTTGCCTCATATGAAAGAGATTGCAGGCTGAAATAATCAAAATCATCATGTAAAGTCAGGTTTTCAAGTTTGCCTAATTTATTGGCTAACTCTACCTCTTTCTCAATATAACCACCATATTTTATCCTTATTTCGGCTTCTTCCAGGCATTCATTATAAATATCTTTAGGAATTTCCGACAACATTCTTGAAAAGCTTTCAATACTATCGACAAGATCATTAATTGAAAGTTGAGGTCTTAAAACCAAATTCGCCAGTTTAACTTTCTGTGAAAGAATTGGTGTTCCTTTTTCAACTAATTTCTCTTTTACTATTTCAGGCTCTACACTTTCTTTCGTTAAGAAGTTAATAATGTTTTCTACAGCAACTTTTTTGTCTTTAACTCTTTCATGTCTTTCTTTATCGGCAAGTCCGAGCTCGAAACCTTTTTCAGTTAACCTTATATCTGCGTTGTTTTGCCGCAACAGAATTCTATATTCAGCTCTTGAAGTGAACATACGATAAGGTTCATCCACTCCTTTTGTTATAAGATCATCAATTAAAACCCCAATGTAAGCTTCGGATCTACTTAAAGTGAAGTCCGGTAATTTATTAACTTTTTGATGTGCATTTATCCCGGCAATTATTCCTTGCGCTGCAGCCTCTTCATAACCTGTTGTTCCGTTAATCTGGCCTGCAAAAAATAAATTTTGCACCAATTTGGTTTCCAATGTACTTTTTAACTGAACAGGTGGGAAATAATCGTATTCTATGGCATAACCAGGTCTGAAAATTTTAGCATTTTCAAACCCTTTTATTTTTCGTAAGGCCCTAAATTGAACGTCTTCGGGAAGTGATGATGAGAAGCCATTAATATAGTACTCAATGGTATTCCATCCTTCAGGCTCAACAAATAATTGATGGCTGTTTTTACCTGCAAATCGGTCAATTTTATCTTCAATTGAAGGGCAATACCTGGGTCCAATACCTTCAATTCTTCCCGTAAACATAGGTGAAAATTCAAATCCGGTTCTAAGTTCATCATGTACCTCCGAACTGGTATATGCTAAATAGCAACTTCTCTGTTTATCCAGATGTGGTGTATTTTTATAGCTAAACTTACCTGGTACTTCGTCGCCTGGTTGTTCTTCAAGTTTTGAAAAATCAATTGTTCTGCCGTCAACTCTTACAGGAGTTCCTGTTTTCATGCGGTCGGATTCAAATCCTAACTTATTCAAGTCCTCAGTAATTCCTGTAGACGCCCTCTCCCCTATTCTTCCTCCACCAAATTGTTTTGTGCCAATGTGAATGGTACCATTTAGAAAGGTTCCATTTGTTAAAATAACTGTTTTAGCAAAAATTTTATGGCCCATAGAGGTTTTAACGCCTCTTACAACTCCATCTTCAGTAATAAGTCCAATTACCATGTCCTGCCAGAAATCCAGATTTGGAATTTGCTCCAACATGTTTCTCCATTCCATCGAAAATAGCATCCTGTCACTTTGCGCCCTTGGACTCCACATTGCTGGCCCCTTTGATTTGTTGAGCATCCTGAACTGGATCATTGTTTTATCGGTTACTATACCGGAATATCCTCCAAGAGCGTCAATCTCACGAACTATCTGACCCTTAGCAATGCCTCCCATAGCAGGATTACATGACATTTGTGCAATATTTGCCATGTTCATTGTAACCAACAACGTGGAGGAACCTAAATTCGCAGCTGCAGCTGCAGCTTCGCTACCTGCATGGCCCGCACCAACTACTATAACATCGTATTCTTTGAACATCATCTAATTGTTTCACGTGAAACGCCAGTACTCCTAGTTAAAAAATTTGGGCTGCAAAGATAAGCAATAATCTTCTTTAGAAGTCATTAACTCCTTGTCTTTAATGCTTTTGTCTTTATAGCCTGCCAGGTGCAGGAAGCCATGAATCAATACCCGATGCAGTTCAGTTGTGAAAGAAACATGAAATGTTTTAGAATTTTCCTTAACCCTGTCAATACTTATGAATATTTCACCTGATAGAAAGTCATCTTGATCTGTATAATCAAAAGTTATTATATCGGTAAAAGTATCATGGTTGAGATATTTGATATTAATATCCAAAAGGAAAGAATCGCTGCAAAATATCACATTTACACTACCAATGGACCTACCTTCGGTGTGCAAACAATGCTTAATCCAGTTCCTGATCTTCTTTTTATCCCGAAGTAAGAACCGGACATCTTCAGCGAAAAACAGGATTTGACCTTTGCTCAAGATTAAAAAATAAGAATCCTAATTTTGTGTAGTTTGGGTATATTCCTTAAACTTACTTAAACGGTCAACGGCAGTTTCAATGTTGATACTGGCAGTTTTGAATCCAATTGCGACTTCACTGCCGTTGCCGATATAATTAACCTCATCCGCTAATTGTTTGATAAGGAATACACCTCTTCCGGGAAAGACTTTTTCTTTTCCGTCCTCTTTCAAGTCAGGGATTGATTGAAAATCAAACCCATCACCTTCATCTTTAACACTGAAGGCAACGCCTGCGTCGGTCTTTTCGAAATGAATTGTAATTGTTTTGTCGGGATTGTTCTTATTCCCATGCTGAAGTGCATTCTCAAATGCTTCAGTCAATGCCACTGTGATGCATCCAAGGTAGTTGTGATTTAGGTTGTATTTATCACAAACTTCCCCGATGAGTACTTCAAGCTGGTTGAGGCTTGAAGGGACAGAAGGCAACTTTAATGTTTTCTGATCTTGTTTCATTGTTCTAATAATTCTTCAAAGTTAATAAAGTATTGGTCTACTTTACTTTTGTAAAATGGTTTTAATGAAGGGGGAACCGTTCTTAAAATTTCCACTTCATTTTGCTGTAGCCGTTTATACCTTGAAAAATCTTCAGGGTTACGTAAAAAATCATTTTTTCCTTCAGTTGATTCTCTTTTTTCTTCTTTCTCCCTTTCAAGCTCGGCTTTTTCAGATTTTAAAAGCCGTGTAAGGATTTGTTGCTGACGTATTAACGTCTCATTTGATAGCATTTTATTTACCAGATCAGTTTCAGTTTTTTCCATTTCACTTGTGATTTTTTTCAATTCTTTGCTTCCACCAAACTGACCCTCTTTTTCAAGTTGATCGGCTAATTTATTTAGTTCATTTCGGATGTATTCCTGCTGTGCTGCAGATCTGGCAAGTTGTTCACTCATTGTTTGGCCACCCTGGTTTTTATTTCCTCCAGGATTCCCTTCTCCTTCTTTCTTCTGACCCTTTTTCATTTTTTCAATTTGATCATTGAGTTGTTCCTGCATCTTGCGTAAACTCTGCATAGTAGTTTTACCCTGACCTGGTTTTGAATTGCCCATACCTGGATTTTTACAGCTACTGGTACTTTGACTTTGCATCATCATAGCCTGCATCATTTGTTTCAGTGTTTCTGATAGCATAAGTGCAAGGTTATTGATAGACGTCATTACATATTGCTGCCGACCTGCGGCTTGACTGACTCTTCTATTATTCAGGAGGTCAAGGGATTTCTCAATGTTGTCATCAATGTCTGCAAGTTCTTTATTAACAAAGGGTTGAATCATTATTTGCCTTTTGCTTAAAGCAAACAATGAATCTGAAACCATTTTCAACTCGTCTTTAATATTGTTTTGATCCTGAATTAACCCGGTATATTTAGGATCATTTATGTTAATTTCATTTACTTTGTCGATTAGAGCTTCCTGATCAAAGGATAATTGCATCAAATTTTCGAGAATACTTCTTAAATTTTCGATGTCTTCTCCCATGCTTTCTGAAATCATCTGTTGCTGCATATTTTGAAGATCCTGGGCCATTTTTTGCATTTTTTCAGATGCATTTTTCTGGGATTTGGAAGCATTTTTCCTTTTATTTTGATTCAACTGATCCATGCTGTTTTGCATCTCCTGATCAATCGCCTCCTGCTCCTCCTCCATCGGATCAAATTTATTGGATTCTTCCATCTCTTCATTCAGCTTTTCAAGCGATTCCATATCTTTTTGAACCTGATTGAATTCTTTGTTTAGATCCTCTTGCTCCTTTTTTAAGTCATCAATATCTTCTTTCCTATCGGCTGATTTTTCTGATATTTCTTCCTGCTTTTGCGCGAGCTCGTTCATTTTTTCAATAGTCTCGTCCAATTTTTGCTCAAACTCTAATTGCTTAAACAATTCCAAATTACGATCCAGCATTTTTTCAAGATCCTCATTAGACATCTTCATCTCTTCCATCATCTCATTCACTTTGTCTTTTTCAAGCTGATCCATTAATTCCTGAAGGTTTTCAAAAAGTTCCTTTAATTCATCGTTTTGCATTAGTTTTTCAAACATCTCCTCAAGTTGCTTCTGTTTTTCAAGGATCTGTTCATCAACATTTTTAAATTGTTGCTCTTTTAATGACTTATCAGCATTTTTTTGTTTGAGTTCCTGCATTTTATTCTGCAACTCTTTCTGCTTATCCAATAGCTCCTTTATTTGCTCTTTGTCTTCCCAATTCAATTCCTTTTTGTCGATTAATTTCTTATTCAACCGATCAATATCCTTTTGCAGGTCTTTTACATCGCGAATGGCCTCTTCCATTTCATCCTTAATATCTTCATTACTCTTATCTTTTACTTTGTTGATTTCATTAAGGGTCGGAATCCGGTAATTCATTAATTGGCTTCGGGCTGATTTACTCCCGTTGATGCCGTCATTATCCCAAACCTCAAAATAATATTCAATTTGATCTCCAGGTTTGAGTTGCAAAGATGTAAGGTCAAGATAATGAATAAATTCCTGGGGGTTTAACCCCTTATTGATGGCCAAAGTATCAATATTCATTGCTTCAGAGGAGGGGTCATCATTTTTAACTAAATGATTGAAAGTTAGCAATCTAAATCCATAATCGTCTTTAATGGAGCCATTAAAATAAAAGCGATTATCAAAGGTTGAATCCTGGTATTGTTCAACTGCGATTGAAGGGTAAAGATCAGGGATAATAGAAATACTATAAGTTAGGGAGTCTTTTGAGTCCACAAACTTATTAGCAGACTTAATAGTGTATGATTGACTTTTGTAAAATGTTTTCTGAAAACTGAAGAATTGAGGATTTTTCTCAAGTTCTTCTGTATCATTCTGATCAAAATGGAAAAACAAATGATCAGTATTTTTGGTATAGAAATTCCATTGTAGATTACTTCCTTCGGGAATTACCAAATCGCCATTATTGTTAAATGTTTCATCCTTTAGTTTTGTGTAATCAGGATAATCAACCTCCACATCAAAATTGAGGATCACCGGCTTGGGAATAACCTTTAATTTGTAATTATCTGTTTGCACCTCATTTGCTGATAGTTTAAATTCCTGGTCTTTCTGAACGTTAATAAATGTGTAATTGAATTCCGTGGAGCTTTCTTTTTTGAGTTTTATTCGATTGTTTCCATTCTCAAGAAATACTTTGTCAGGCACTTCCTCGCCGAGTATTTTTACTTTCAATTCAAAATCTTCGTTTTGAAGTACTTCAAAATCCTCATTCAATATTTGAATTTGAAAGGGGAGAGGTTTCTCAAAATAAGTTGAATGTTTAACCAAACGGTTTGTTGGTTCTGTAATTATCGAAGGCGCTGAAACCAATACTAAAAGCAATATCGTAACCGGAACAAGCAGGTATTTAATATATTTTTTATTTACCGAAAAATCAATTGCAGATTGGAAAGGAACAGGTTTGATTTCATTAATACGCTGATCAATGCTTGCTTTGATGAGGTCGATATTTCCACTTTGTTCATCTGATATTTTCTTAAGCTGAAGGGTATTAAGCAATTTATCCTGAATATCATTGAAGTGTTTTCCAATGATCGTCGCAGCTTCGTCATGCGAGATTATTTTACCAAAACGATATAATTTTAATAATGGTAATAAAATATATGAAACTAATACGAATCCAACAGCCAAAACAAATGCCCAAAACAGCAAAGTCCTGGTAAATGTGTCGAAGTGCCCGAAGTATTCAAGAAAGGTCACCCCCAAAAACAACAAAATCAAAAGCGTGGTAAAATACAGCCCTCCCCTGATCAGCTTATTTTTGTAATACTTTCGAATAAATTGATCCAGTTTCTGAATGAGTATTTTATACTGGTCGTTCAAACGTTAAATTTTATAATTTTAGAAATTAAAAACGCGTTTTAATTAACTGTTATTTTACTTTCAGGTGGAATTCCCTTCATTGAAAAAGGCCGACAAAATTACAAAAACATAATGAAAAATCCGATACTGATTCTCCTGTCAATCCTAATTTGGTCCGGTGTTAATGCACAGGAATATAAATTTGAAAAAGTGCATAACTGTGCATATTCCAAAATCAATTACTATAAAAACAACAAACAGAAAGATATCGTTCAAAGTCCTTTGCTTTTTGATTATGATGTTAATTTCTATCACCTCGATATAGCTGTTTCCGACACCACTACCTATGTTGAAGGCAATGTCGAAATCAGGGCAACAGTTATTGCGGAACAGCTTGATACTTTTGCCGTTGAGTTTATATCTTCAATGCAGGTAGATTCTATTTGGATTAACAGTAATTCATGCAATTTTATACACAATACAGATGAATGTTTTGCAATCCTACCTTCTCCAATTCTTGAAAATGAATCTTTCATCGCAAAAGTATTTTATCATGGTACACCACCTCCGGGAGGGTTTTTTAATGGTGTAACAACAGCCTACGACTCTGTTTTCCAAACCCATGTAACCTGGACACTTGCCGAACCATTTAATGCCCGTCAATGGTGGCCCTGCAAGCAGGTATTAGAAGATAAGGCCGATTCAGTTTGGGTATTTTTAACCACAAATGCAGAAAACAAGGCCGGATCAAACGGGCTGCTTACCAATGAGGTTTTACTTCCTGATAATCGTGTAAGGTATGAATGGAAGTCCAATTATCCTATTGCCTACTATCTAATCAGTTTTACGGTTGCTGATTTTATGGATTATTCAATTTATGCAAAACCGGCAGAATTAAATGGAGATAGTATTTTGATCCAAAATTATATTTACGATACGGTTACTTGCCTTAATCAGAATAAAGTAGGGATGGACAGAACTGCAGAATTAATTGAACTGTTTTCTGATTTGTATTCATTATATCCATTCTATAAAGAAAAATATGGCCACTGCCTTGCTGAAATCTCGGGCGGGATGGAACATCAAACCATGACAACACTGCATGGTTTCGGTTTGCTACTAGTGGCTCATGAATTGGGGCACAGTTGGTTTGGTGATAATGTAACCTGCGCCACCTGGAGTGATATTTGGGTAAATGAAGGCTTCGCAACGTATACGGATTATCTTGCACATGAAAAAGTTGCAGGTGGTCAATGGCCGCATATATGGATGAATAACGTGCATAATTACATTTTATCTGAACCGGATGGCAGTGTTTATGTTCCTCCTGATGAAGTGCAATACAACAATGTTGAACGGATTTTCGATAGCCGCTTATCCTATTACAAAGGAGCTTTGATGCTGCATATGATCAGGTTTGAGCTGGATGATGACAATTTGTTTTTCCAGGTGTATAAAAATTACCAGGCTCAATTTAAGGATAGTGTCGCCACAAGCCTCGATTTTTTAGATGTTTTGAATGAAACCACAGGTATTGATTTTACCTATTTCTTTGATCAGTGGTACTTTGGTGAAGGTTATCCCATTTACGATATAGAATGGAAACAAAATGATAACCTTTTCGAACTGTTCTCAACCCAAACCGCATCTGCGCCGGATATAACGCCCTTTTATAAAATGCACGTCCCTGTAAAACTTTATTTGAATAATGGTACTGACACAACCATACGTTTTTTACAAGCAAATCCAGATAGTTATTTTGCCATGACTATCAATGCTATGGTTGATAGCATTCAGATTGACCCGGACTTATGGGTTTTGAAAAAGGTGGAGAGCCTCATCGGAGTTGATGAAATTGCAACCAATCCTGAGGTTAAAGTGTCTCCAAATCCGGTAAGTTCATCCTTATTCATTAACGTTGCCGAGGAGCAGTTTTTCGAAGTTCAAATTATAAATCTGCAGGGTGAAATAGTTTTAGTGGGATCTGGAACTTCTTTTACAACCCTTGATGTTTCAGGCATTGGCAATGGAGTTTACCTGCTAACAGTGAAATTAGACGGAAAAACATATTCAGAGAAAATATTAAAACAATAACCACTAATTTAAACAAGATGTACAAAAATTTACTTTTTACTTTACTTTTAAGTTTCGCTGGAATAGCCTCCTTTGCCCAGCACATACATGATGAAATGTATTGCAGCAAGGCACGTTTTTATGAAGAGTATTTGAAAAATTCAAAAACGGTTATTCAAACACCTTTATTGAACGACTACGATGTTAAGTATTATTTCCTTGATTTGAATGTTGAAAATACAAGCGTTGAGGTATCAGGCGAAGTAACCTTTCTGGCCGAGGTAGTTGCAGAAGAGATGGACACCTTTGCATTTGAATTGCTTGACCAAATGGCAATTTCCGAGGTTTATATCAATGATGAATTACACGGTGTTTACCGTGAAAATGATGAGTGTTTTGTTGCCCTCTCAACCCCAATTACCCAGGGAGAAGAGTTTACAGCAAAGATTGCCTATGGAGGCACACCTCCAACCGGTGGATTCTTTTCAGGCATTACCTCAGTTTATGATAGCTGGGGAAAATGGGTCACCTGGACTCTTTCTGAGCCCTTTGCTGCCCGCGATTGGTGGCCAACCAAACAGGTATTGGAAGATAAAGCCGATTCGGCCTGGATTTTCCTAACCACCAGCGAAAGCAATATGGCAGGCTCAAACGGATTACTTACCAACGTGACTCCCGTGCCTGATAACAAATTGCGATATGAATGGAAAACCAATTATCCGATTGATTACTATCTTATTTCTTTTGCCGTTTCTGAATACCAGGATTACAGCATTTATGCGCATCCTGAAGGTTTGGGTGATTCCGTGCTAATTCAAAATTTCGTTTACGATGTTCCGGGTTGTTTGGAAAATTATCAAAGCGATATTGATCAAACAGCTGAGTTTATCGAGTTATTTTCAGATTTATTTTCAATGTATCCTTTTGCAAACGAAAAATACGGGCATTGTTTAACGGATCTTGGTGGAGGAATGGAGCACCAAACGATGACCACTATTGGCGGATTTAGCTTTGGGCTGGTTGCACATGAATTGGGTCATATGTGGTTTGGCGATAACATTACCTGCGAAACCTGGAGTGATATATGGATTAACGAGGGATTTGCCACTTATGCTGACTACCTTGCTGTTCAGTTTATCCAGGGACAATCGGCAGCAAACAGCGAGATGAACGGCATCCATAATTCAGTCATGTCGCAGCCGGGAGGAAGCACTTATGTTCCGGAGGACGAAGTTACCTATGATAATGTATGGCGGATTTTCGATAGTAGACTCTCCTACAGTAAAGGAGCAGCAATACTCCATATGATTCGTTTTGAGCTACAGGATGATGATCTGTTTTTTGAGGTGTTGCATACTTATTCGGAGCTATATTCTGGTAAAACGGCCACAGGACTTGATTTTATGGAAGTACTGAATGATGTATCCGGGATGGACTTTACCCAGTTTTTTAATCAATGGTATTTCGGTGAAGGATATCCTACATATAGTATCACTTATTCTCAGGATAATGCAAATACCTATCTGGAAATTAGCCAAACCGTTTCAAAACCATCAGTTACACCGGTTTTTAAAATGTTAATGGCTTATAAGTTTTTCTTTAATGATGGATCCGATACTACAATTTATCTGCAACAAACTGATAATGTGAATACATACATGTTGCCAATTAATAAAGAAATTGGTCTCATTCAAGTTGATCCTGAGAATTGGGTTTTGAATAAAGTGGGTTCTATTACTACCAGTATAGAAAGTGGAAACTCGGTTAGGTTTGCTTTTGGACCTAACCCTGTGAAGGATATACTTAATATTGATTTTGCAGTTGATACCCAAACGGTTCGTACAATCACCATTATGGATTTGAAGGGTGCTATCGTTTTAGAAACAAAATCTGATCAGCAGCATTTGAATATTAATACCAATAGCTTGGCAGGCGGCACTTATATCATTCGTGCCGTAGACTATTCCGGACAGTTTAATGCTCGTTTTATTAAGCTTAACTAATAACTTCAACAAATAATGTTCAGTGGCATCTGCGGTAATTGCAGGTGCCGCTTTTTTATATCTTTGCGCCAAATTTTCAGCATTATGGATTCAGGAAAAGTTCGTGTGAGATTTGCTCCTTCGCCTACCGGGCCGCTACACATTGGTGGGGTTCGAACAGCATTATACAATTATCTTTTTGCCCGGAAACACAACGGTACCATGATTTTACGAATTGAAGATACCGACAGGACCCGTTTTGTTGAAGGCGCTGAAGAATATATTCTTGAATCGTTTAAATGGTGCGGAATTGAATTTGATGAGGGTGTGCATGTGGGCGGAGCTTTTGGGCCTTACAGACAATCAGAACGAAAAGAAATGTACCGGCAATATGCTGAGCAATTAGTGGCTTCTGGCCATGCCTATTATGCTTTTGATACACCCGAAGAGCTGGAAGAATTGCGTAAACAACTTGAATCGGAAAAAGCTTCAAATACCAGTTATAGTCCTTCATCGAGGCAGATGATGAAAAACTCATTAACCATGAAGGAAGAAGAGGTTCAGGCCAAATTGGATGATGGAGCTGAATTTGTCGTCAGGTTTAAAATGCCCGAAAATGAAACCATTTCGTTTTCTGATCTTATCCGTGGGGATATTTCGGTAAACACTTCCACCCTTGACGATAAAGTGCTTTTCAAATCAGATGGCATGCCTACATACCATTTGGCCAATATCGTAGATGATCATTTGATGGAGATTTCACATGTGATAAGAGGGGAGGAGTGGTTACCTTCCTTACCGCTTCATATCTTGCTTTATAAAGCTTTCAACTGGGAGGCTCCTGAATTTGCGCACATGCCTTTAACTTTAAAACCCGATGGAAAAGGGAAATTGAGCAAACGCGATGGCGATAGATTGGGTTTTCCTGTGTTCCCCCTTGAATGGAAGAATCCACAAACAGGGGAGATGTCATCAGGGTATCGGGAGTCAGGATATTTCCCGGAGGCTTTTCTGAATATTCTGGCTTTTCTGGGTTGGAATCCCGGAACAGAACAAGAGATCTTTTCGATGGATGAGCTCATCGATGCATTTAGTATCGAAAGAGTAGGGAAGGCAGGCTCACGCTTTGATCCTGAAAAAGCCAAATGGTATAACCACCAGTATTTGATACAGAAAGGTGATGCCGAACTTGCAGACCTTTGGATGCCGGAGTTGAAGGAAAGGGGAGTGGCTACATCCATTGATTTTGCTACAAAAGTGGTTGCTCTTGTAAAGGAGCGGGCTGATTTTGTAAAAGATTTCTGGGAACATGCTTCCTTTTTCTTCAATGCTCCTGAATCCTACGATGAAAAAATGCTTGTAAAACGGTGGAAAGAGGATTCAGCAAATATGTTAAATAATATTTGCAACCTGCTGCAAAATACAGAACCGTTTACTTCTTCAGAGATCCATAACCGGATCAATGATTATTTGCAAGAAAACAACCTTGGCATGGGGCAGGTAATGCCGCTCATTCGACTTGCACTTGTAGGTTCAGGCAAAGGTCCTGGCGTAACTGAGATGATGGAAGTGCTTGGAAAAGAAGAAGTGATTATTAGGATCAACCAATTAATTTCGAACTAATATTATGGCTACAATCGCACTCGAAGGAATGGAATTTCACGCATATCATGGCTGCTTTGCCGAAGAGCAGGTGACTGGTAATACATTTTTTGTCGATATCTATTTTGATACCGATACCTCAGTGGCTGAAGATACCGATGATTTGAACGAAACAGTTAATTATGCTGAAGTTTACGAGATCATTAAAGCGCAAATGGAATTAAAATCCAAACTGCTGGAGCATGTTGGTAAGCGGATCATCGATGCAATCACTAAACGATTTCCCGAAGTGGAAACCATTGAATTGAAAGTTTCCAAAATGAACCCACCAATCGGCGGAAAAGTGGATAATGTAAGCGTAATCTTAAACCACCCCGACTAAGAATGTCAGAAACCAAAAAAATACTCGAGGAACCTTCCCGTTGCCCCAAATGTGGCAATACTTTTCATTGCAGCACCTCTTCAAAATGCTGGTGTTACGAAATTGATGTGCCTGCTGATGTGATGGAAAAACTGCAGCTGGAGTATGAAGGTTGTTTATGCCCTGAATGCTTGAAAACATATGCAAGATAATTCAAGCTTCAGGCACTGAAAGAAAAACACTTGTAAAATCTAATAGATTATTATAATTTTGCACACCCATTAAAAAATGGTCTCGTGGCCGAGCGGTTAGGCAGAGGTCTGCAAAACCTTGTACAGCGGTTCGAATCCGCTCGAGACCTCAAAAAAAACCACAACACCAGTGGTTTTTTTTATTTTCAGGAAGATTTCAAAAATCACAGGAGATATTCATTAAAATGATTTTACTACTAAGAGGTTCAGCAGAGTTCTGCAAAACCTTGTACAGCAGTTCCCTGCCTGTCCGGTCAGGCGGGGAATCTCGCTCGAGACCTCAAAAAAAACCACAACACCAGTGGTTTTTTTTATTTTTAGGAAGATTTCAAAAATCACAGGAGATATTCATCAAAAATATCTTACATCTAAGAGGTTCAGCAGAGGTCTGTAAAACCTTGTACAGCGGTTCCCTGCCCGTCCGGTCAGGCGGGGAATCCGCTCGAGACCTCAAAAAAAACCACAACACCAGTGGTTTTTTTTATTTTCAGGAAGATTTCAAAAATCACAGGAGATATTCATTAAAATGATTTTACTACTATGAGTTTCAGCAGAGGTCTGCAAAACCTTGTACAGCGGTTCCCTGCCCGTTCGGTCAGGCGGGGAATCCCGCTCGAGACCTCAAAAATTAACCTTTTATTGATGAATTTAAATAAGCGGTTTTTATGTTTGATCAATAATCGTAGTCATTGAAATAGTCGTCAATGTAGCTAACCATATCACTCTGAAGTGATTTCATTTCATTATTGGTAGCTATAAGTAATTGCAGGTATTCGCCCCACTTATTAACAGGAAAATCAGTGATGGGATAAAGCATATTAACCGGTTTCTCAAAAAATTCATTGTGCCGGAATCCATATGAACCCAAATAGGATTCCATATAAATATACCGCAAATCCCGTATTTCCATTTTAAGTTTATTGTTTGAAACGGTACAGATGATGGTTATGGCACAACGTGTATAGTTCTTTTTCTCTTTGTCAATTCCCCAGAAATTTGTTTTATCATATGCATAATCGATGTGCACTGTTCCTTTGAGAATTATTTTCCCCGTTTCCCTGTTTTGGTACACAATCACGTCATCGGGATTATATACTGCAATAGAAGCCCATTCAATTATTCTGTTAAAAATTATTTCTGTATTCAGCTCATCAAAGTCTGTTACAATCTTATAAACCAATTCATTTGTGTTTGTATCATATGGAAGTTCGGGGTAACCTCCTTCCTGATCCATAAGCTTATTCCATTCCTTTCCATACTGCATCAATTCTTCAGATGAGTAGGTGTTGGATTCAGCAATTTTTTTATTGAAATTTTCTTTTTCAAGTTCTTCAGTTTGAGAAAAACCAATAAAAGGAAAAATGATGATGATCAGGATTAGAATTTTTGATTTCATGACTTCCATATTTTTGGATAACTTGCACCAAAGATATATAAATATTAAAGAAAAAACCCGCTATTCAGCGGGTTTTTTCTTTTCATCTTCGACTTTACCGGTCTTCTGTTTCACATAATTTTTAAACGCTTCTTCACCTTCCTCTTTCCAGTAATCACCGTAATATTTCCAGTCTTTCATACTATCAAAAGATGGTTTATGATGACTGAATCTCGGATGATGATGCGGTCCGTAATATCGGTCATCCCGGCATTTGCTCTTGTGATTATGTCCATGTCCGAATCCTCCAAAGATCAGTCGAGACAGAATGATGATCCCAAAGGCCAACCAGTAATCGATTTCAGGTAATCCGAATAACTGCGGCATGATCCAGTTCCATAGTATCATTACGAAGTAGCCAAAGATAAAGGCCAGGAACACGGCCAGTACAATTCCTCCAAAGATCCATCCGATTCGTTGAAGCGGGCTTGCAGTATGCCACCTGCTGCGGCCCAAGTGCATTTTGTTTTTCATTTGTTTGTCCTCCATTATTTATTTTTTAATTCTTGATATTCAGTCATCAGTTTCTGAAGTTTTGCCATTCCACGGTGTTTTCTCGAGAGCAGGGTTCCTATTGGAATATCCCACTCCTGCGACAATTCCTCAAAGGTGAATCCTTCGATTTCCGTTTTAATGATAATCTCCTGCTGATCAGGGCTGAGTTCTTCCATTAGTTCATACATGACGGCGATTTCCACTTCAGGATCAGTCCAATCATCCTCGTCATTTATCTCTTCAGCCAAATCATTCAGCAGGTAATTTTCACCGTTTTGCTCATCTTCAAAATCACTCAGCATCCGGTTTTTCTTTTTTCGCTGCCGGTCGATTACCCGGTTTTTCAAAGAACGATAGGTATAGGCAAGCAAATTTTCGATGGGGGTGGTGAAGTCAACCCGTGTATAGAGATTGAGTACCACATCCTGCACGATATCGTCGGCATCCATCTCTTCATCGCCGTGCCAGTACCTTTTTACAAATGATACCAGATTATGGTACTCCTTTGCAAAAAACTGCGAAAGCGTTTTCTGATTTTCAGAATGACTGCTCATGGAGGTATGACGCAGAATTTAATTTTTATTGCACCTGCGTCTAATAAGTTTTAAGATAATGAGTTAGCTGTTGTAACATCTCATCAGTAAAGTCTAAATGCGTTACAAAGCGTATTGTTTGCGGGCCAAAACCAACAGCCCAGATATTATCATTTTTTAGTTTTTGAAGAAATTCGGAATCTTTCACATCATCCTGCAAAGTAAAGATTACAATATTGGTTTCGATGGGAAGGATATCCTTAACAAAGCTGCATGATTCAAGTGTTTTACCTATTACCTGAGCCCGATTATGGTCTTCTTTCAGTCTGTTGATATGCTGGTCCAGCGCATAAATTCCTGCTGCGGCAAGATAACCGGCCTGTCGCATACCACCCCCAAAAACTTTGCGGACTCGGCGCCCCTGACTGATAAAATCAAAAGAACCCAAAAGTAGCGATCCAACCGGAGCTCCCAATCCTTTTGACAGGCATATAGAAACTGAATCGAAAACAGAACCGACTTGTTTGGGAGTAATCCCGGTTTTAACCAAAGCATTGAATAAGCGGGCACCATCAAGGTGAAAACCCAGGCCTAAATCGGTGCAAACTTCGCTCATCGCCTGCAATTCTGATAATTCATAACAACTTCCGCCACCACGATTGGCCGTGTTTTCAGCTACTACTAAACGGCTCAACGGTAAATGCGGATCCTGTGGGTTATTGAAATTTTCCCTCACCTGTTGGCCCGTAATTCTTCCCCGGTTACCCTGTATCAATCTTACCGAAGAACCCGAATTAAAACCAATGCCACCACCTTCATACCGGTAAACATGCGATCCCTGTTCACAGATCACCTCATCACCAGGTTTGGTGTGAACTTTTATAGCGATTTGGTTGGTCATGGTTCCGGAAGGACAAAACAGTGCCGCTTCCATTCCAAACATTTCAGCAGCTTTGTTTTGAAGCTCATTAATTGTGGGATCGTCACCGAATACGTCGTCCCCAACTTTGGCGCTGAACATGGCATCCAGCATACCTTTGGTTGGTTTGGTAACGGTATCGCTCCGAAGGTCTATGATTTGATTCATCGTTAAAAATTAATTTAATCCGTATATGCATTGATCACTACCTCAATAGCTCGCTGACAAACCGGACAAAATTCCTGTTTATTGCGTGTAAACATGATACAATCTGCGTATGGCCGGTAATATCCGTATTGCATGTATCCGCCCCCTTCAAAAGCTCCTACCTTGCCCGTATATTCCATATGATCAAGAATGGCTTCCGATTCAGATTTTTCCCGTTCAAACAAGGCTTCCACTTCTGATTCGGGCACTTTTGCAGCCCTTAATTCCCTTCGCTCCGACTGAACTTCATAACTCAACGAATCGTACAGCTCTTTTTCCCAGGGAGTGGGTAGCGGAGTAGATGGATCCACCATCTCAATCCACTTGAGTTTATCTTTATCCAAAAGCGCTGTTATGTTTGCTTCCCATGGCTCAATGGTAATTTCAACGGGTTGGTACGAAACATCCGAAGTGTAATACTCGTCGGCCAGGGCTGCAAAGTGATGCCCGAATTCATGTACGAATATGTATTCAGAAAAGGTATTGTCAACAGCAACGGTTGAATAAAGCTGATAAATGCCTCCGCCTCCATAGGTTTTTTCATTGATCAGGATAAACATAAAATCATACGGAACTGCTGATGCTACATCCCGAATGGTGCGGTTATCATAGGCCAGGGCATATCGCTCCGAATCAAAAGAGCTATAGCTTACTGACAGGGGTGTTCGTTTGAAAACACCCGGATGTGGCCGGTTAACACCCGAAACAGGGGAAGGGGTGTCCACACATCTTACACTGAATTTATGTTTATTCGATTTAAAGGGCTCTACCTCAAACAATGCCTCAGTCAGTCGGTTTGCATCCGCATGAAATTTATTCATTTCGCTATCTGTGTATCCATCTCCCAGAATCACAATGTCCACATTTTTATTCGGGTTCACATTATTTAAAACCGTGTAAATTTTGTATTTGGATTCGTTTAAGGCCGTATTAACAATCCTGGATTCAGGGTCAACTTCTGTTTCCCAAATCGTTTCAAAGTCATTTTTAGCATTTCTTTTTTTCAGGGTTACTTTAACCGGTTTCAAAGGCCATGGAAAACGAAGGGATTCATGGAAAGTTCCCCATTGTTTTTCTGCTTCAGGGATGGTTTGCCATTCACCGAAAATGCTTGCAAATCCGCGACTGTATAAAGTTGTCCCGGTTTCAGTATCCGAAATTTCAAAGAAATACAATCCATACTGCAGCGGATCGATCAATATAGTTTTACTTCCGCTCCAGGGTCCGTCGTTCAGGATCCGGTCGATGGCAAAATGCTCCTCACTTGATGTTCCGGAATGGAAATAATCCAATCGCATGGTATTGTTCCCAAACCAGTTTTCATAAATCATATTTTCAGTTTGCTGAGAATAGATCTGGGAAAAAAGGGCAATAAGAATAAAAAGGGTGGATATTTTTTTCATTGAAGTTAATTTTAAAACAAAAGTAATGAAAAGCAGGCCTAAGCCTTGTGAAATCATGTAATTCTTTGCCAATAACTTTAACTTTTCATTAACCTTTATTAACCGGGCTTTAACCAAAACCGAAGGTTGGATTGGATAATTTTGTTTCAAACAAATTTAAACCATTATGATAATCTTAAGTTTTACATCCGCTACCAAGTACATCCTGGGCCTTTTACTCGTAATGCTTGGTTTTATTCCATACGAAGCACTGGAAAAATCGAAGTCTGAAAGCAAACCTAAAATTGTGGAGGTGCAGGAACTGGCAGAAAACGAGGTCTGTACATTTGGGTCGTTTAACACTGTAGAATATATCTATGAGGTTGAAAATTCTGATCCACAAAGTTTGGGCTGTGCAGCCACCATTACCTCCTCCGATTCAGTTTGTGTTTTAATCGTCAAAATGGAATCGGATTCAACGGTGTTTTTTATTTCAAATTAAGGTCACTTTTCTAAATGATATTTGCAAAATACTATCTTTGCGCGGCTAAAATTTTCGTGCATTTGTATGAATACGACTACCTTGCTGCGAGAGCGGCACAAACTCAAAAACCAGGAAGAATACCAGGTTAAATACAACTACCTCCGATTTGTTTCGCCGGACGAATCAAAAGCAGCAACCTTACAAAGAGAGCAAATTCTCAGCAGACTTGATCAAAAAATCCAGCCCGGATACAAGGGGTCCAAACCGGATGTTTCAGATATTTCTCCGGGTTGCCGCATTTGTGGCGAAGGAACCTGGTCATGTTTGTTTATCAATGGCATTTGCAATAGCCGATGTTTTTATTGTCCTGCGCCTCAGCATGAGGTTCATGAACCTGAAACCAATACGCTGCTTTTCCCTGAATCCGAAGATTACATCGATTATCTGAAAACGTTTCGGTTTAAAGGGATGAGCATCAGTGGTGGAGAGCCTTTATTGACTTTTGAAAAATCGGTAAATTTTATTCGAAAAGCCAGGAAAGAGATTGGAGATGGTCTTTATATTTGGTTGTATACCAATGGAAAATTATTTGATAAAGAGAAGGCTAAAATACTGGCAGATGCAGGTGTTAACGAAGTGAGGTTTGATATTGGAGCTACTGATTACAATACTGACAAATTGCAGCAGGCTATCGGGATCATTCCCAATGTAACAGTTGAAATTCCGGCTGTTCCGGAGGAACTGGAGCTGATGAAACAAAAGATGAAAGAGTTGAAATCGATGGGTGTAAGATACCTGAACCTGCATCAGTTGCGACTCACACCTTATAATTTCAATAAACTGATCGATCACGACTATACTTTCCTTCATGGAGAAAGGGTAACGGTGCTTGAATCGGAGCTGACTGCATTGAAATTGCTGGAATATTCCTTGGATGAAAATATTGGATTGCCGGTCAATTATTGCTCATTTGTTTATAAAAATCGCTATCAAAAATCGGCAGCTCGCAAGCGGCATGCCTTAAAAATGCTCAAAACCGGTGAAACGATCACCGAAAGCGGTTTTATTCGTCGTTTGAGTTTTATGCCTGAAAATTCTTCTGATTTTGAAAATCTTATAAAAACAGCAGGTTTTTATTTTGATGAGCTGTCGGGAGATTTGTTATTCGGACCAGCAAATAGTTTTGCAATTCAAAATCTATCAGGCAAGGTAAAAGTGGAGTATCATGTAGCTCAACTTGCCACGCAGCAATCGGGTATTAGTGAGTTCAAATCGGTTATGCTAAATGAGCACAGAGATATTGGGATTGAACGAACCCTGGCTCAGCCCGAAATAATATTGGACAAAAATGAGATGGAGATCTTTTTCAGTTACCTTGCTGGCGAGACATAGCAACCAACTTCTGATGAATTAAAATGGATTCACCTGAGCCGATTTGAAAATATTGAAGAGGGTCTGCAGGATTATTACTAATTGCTTTGTAAAAGGACTTATGGCCCAACCAATAACTTTTTAAAGCCGATAACCCGTCCATTTAATACAATTTTTACAAAGTAAATACCCTTACTAAATGAAGCTACCGGGATTCGAAGATCAGTTTGTTGTTCTTTGTAGATTTTGTATTGATGTGAGAAAATTATAACATTTGAAGTGCTAATAATTTCTATGTTCAAATCCCCGGAATTTTCTGATTGAAACTTAATGGAAACAACATCTGATGCCGGATTAGGAAAAATTTCAATCTTCGGATTCATACTTTTTTCATCGATGGCATCACAAATCCAGACTTCGGCAGTTTGGTAAGCCGTATCTCCGCATCCTTCTGAATTTTCATAATAGTATGATAAAGTATATGTACCCATGCCAGCCAACTCTGGATAAAAGTATCCATCTATCACACCGATACCTGAATAAACGCCTCCTTCGGGAGTGCCTTCAGTTAATTCCCAGGGATCATCCTGCTCACAGAAATATTCCGGCAGCGTGGCAAAACTAACTTCGGGTAGTTCAGAAACCGTGATATAATTTTCAATTAATAGAGTATTAGAATTATTTCCATCAGAAACGGTTAGTGAAACATCATAAATCCCCGAATTAGCATAATTAACAACCGGGTCGGGGAGGGTGGAGGTTGCCGGATCTCCTCCTTCAAAGGTCCAGTCCCAGCTACTTATGTCGCCATTGGATTGGTCGGTAAACATCACATTTGATTCTGCACAAACTTCGGTTAGATTTGCAGCAAAACCTGCCAGCAATGAATAGCTTCCTTCATAGGCCTTAACATTGGTTCCTACGCCACAAACCACCATTGTGCCGTTTGCTCCAATTGCCGGACCGCCAATATTTACATTGGTGATGTTTTCCGTCCAGCGGGTGCTCAGGTCAGGATTGAATGAAAATATCTTTCCGGTGGCAAATTCGCCGTTTGTAACAAAAACATATCCATTGGCATCAATGGCTATACGTGGCGATGCACCAACACTCGTAAATATCGTTTGTGAGGTATTCAAAACTGAACCATCTGCTGGATCAAGCCGAATAATAGCACCTGCTGATGAATAGGTATAAATTGTACCATCAGGTCCGATCCCTCCTGATGAAAATGGGATATAACCGATCGGGGTGCTCCAGAGCTCCTCAAAACCGGTCCCGTTATCCTTTAGTGCAAACATGAAATCGGTGGTTCCATTGTTCATCGACCGGGGAGCATATATGGTTCCGTCGGTGCCAATCATCATTCCCAGTTGCTGGATTAGCCCGGCGGATAATGATTCACTGGAATACAGATATTCACCGGTTTCCAGGTTGATAACACTCACTTTTGGCCCTGCCACAGCAGGTTCCCAATAGTATCCGCACTCACCAAAAACCGAAACTTCCTGACCGTTGCTTGTGGGGCAACTCCTGTCGGTTTGCCAAACAGTGGTACCATCAGTATGGTCAATTCTGATAATATTATCAAAATTGCCCACGATCAAATCTCCGTTTGAAGCAAATGCGCAACTTTCGGTGCTGCTTTCATTCACCAATCCTTCCGATTTCCATATTATTGAACCGTCCGCAACATCCAGTGCATACATGTACGAATAGTTTGTATTGCCTGATCGTGTGGCATAAACAGCTCCGTTGTTCATGGCCGAAACCCTGCTGCGCCAATCTGTATCCGGAAAGTCAACGGGCAGTATGCTTGTCCATAAAGTATCACCAGTTGATAGGTCCTGAGCGACTATTTTCGTGCCCTGCAACACATTATTCAGATTGAATATCCGGCTCATGGCAACAACATTTCCTTCAATCACAGCTTGCTGGGCAATAACTGCGCTCACTCCATTTTGCCAAAGCAGGTCGGCAGCTTCTGGGCCTGATTCGGAGGATAAACTATGACGTGTGGGTTTGCCGCCTGAACCAACGGGCCAGTTGTCTGCGAGCAATGTTGCAGGAATTAAAAGAATCAATCCAACGATCAATTTTGTTTTGATATTTTGAAAAAAAGATGAGCGATTGCAATTCATGGTGAGATTTATTGTTTCGTTAAAATTACTAAAATTCACTTTCTATTCTTAAGAATTCTTAAAATTCCCCACAGGGTTGAACAGTTATTATAACTGAATTGTAAGTATTTGTGAAGTTTGACGACATAAAATAAAACACTTGTTAAAATGAAAAAAATACTTACCCTAACATTCATAGTTTTATTTGCAATTCAGGCATTTTGCCAAACAGAAAAAGTAGTTGTTATTGAACATTTCACCAATTCAAAATGCTCCATTTGCGCCTCACGCAATCCTGCATTTTACAGCTTATTGGAAGATTATCCGCAGGTACTTCATATTGCATATCATCCCAGCTCACCTTATCCTACATGCATTTTTTCGCAGTATAATCCTGAGGAAAATGATGCAAGAACCAATTTTTACGGAATTTATGGCGGAACTCCCAGGGTTGTGGTTTCAGGCGAAGTAATTCCTCCGGGAAGCCAATTGCTTACAGCAGACCAGCTTGATTCAAAACTCGGTATGCTGAGCGATTATGATATTTCAATAAAACACCAATTGGGTGAGGGTGATAATATTGATGTAATTGTTACCATCAAAAGAGTAAGCGGAAATAGCACAGAAGATTTAATGTTTATTGGCGCTTTAGCAGAAGAAAATGTGGATTATGCAGCACCCAATGGCGAAAATTATCATCCTGATGTTTTCCGGAAATTTTTATTTCAGGAGCCGGTAAGCTTAACAAATGCAGGCGACTCGATTGTATTATCTGCGACTTACACTTCTGATCCGGTTTGGGTTCAGGACGAAATGCATGTAATGGGTATGCTACAACGTACCAATGATAAAGTTATACTTCAATCTGCCAAATCGGGTAAAGCGGAAGCTGTTTCAGTTATATCAAAGCGTAAAGTGCATGAAACAGATCGACTTTTTTATCCGAATCCTGCAAGTAATTACATAGCCATTGAAGAGTCGTACCGGCAAAATGCTGTTGGAGCTACATTGTACAACTTATTCGGGCAAAAGGTAAAGGATTTAAATATTCAGCAAAAAACAAGCATTTCGGAGTTGGACCGGGGTTATTATTTTGTGGTAGTTACTGAAAAGGGTGGCGAACAAACTACATCCAAACTTTTGAAGAGGTAGTCAAATTCAATGTTGAATTTTAAAAGCGAAAATGTGAAAATAACTTCCTGATATTGGACTATTATAATATTGTGAATTAAATCTTAATTCGAATGCCCAGCTGTGTGTTGATAAACATATAATTTCTCTGGTCGATGCGGGTTCCGGTTGCAGTGATAAAACTATATGCAAGATTACTGTAATTGAAATCAGCATCCAAAATAAAGCTGTAACAAGGAGTAATTTCATATTGAATTCCGATACCCATCAAAAATGTGAAGTTCCAGTCGGTAGCGGAGGTTTTTTCATAGAAATCCGGCCCATCTTCCACATATTCGGGTTTATAAAGCTGGTAGGGGGTTTTCCCATACATGATGCCACCCAACAGTTTTGATTCAATCAAAAACTTATTCCAAACAGGCTGCTGAAAGTAGATTCCAGCAAGACCGGTGAGTACCAGGTGAGCTTCTGAGCGAATATACATATCTTCCAGTGCTGAGTTGGACTGCAATATTTCCCAGCCCAGCCAACCCACGTCTACCGGATGTTGTTGAATTCCACCCTGGGCTCCCACCCCAAATTTGGGTTTAAAAAACCAGGCTCCTTCAGCGGCAATATTATACCCGGTAAGTGCAAAACTTCCTTCATCAAGGTTGGTTGATTTGTACTTCCCAAGCGGAAAAGAAGCACCACCTTTAAATCCAAAAAAGCTTCCGTTTTTCTGGGCAAATGAGGATGAAAAGAAAAAAATCAGAAGCAGTAACAGAAAGGTTTGTCGCCGAATTTGAAATGCAGTCATATCACATATTTTATGACAAATGTAAAGGAATTAACGAAATCAGGAATTACTATTTATTTTTGAAGGATACCTGCCATCCTGTTTTGTGAAAAACGATTTCCTCCAGTCCATCCTGCCAGTTCTTCTCATGAATATCAATAATCATATCTGCGTTTTGAAGTTGTACTTGAACGTCCGCTTTTTTGTTTGAAACAATTTGGCTGTCGGCAATAATAAAAACAGCCGGTTTAATAAATTTATAAAGTGCGGGTGATTCGCAAATAATTGGAGATCCTGGCTTTAACATTTCATAAAGTTTTAAAAATGCCTCTGCAACAAATGAATCACGGGCTTCAATGTAATAACTCATTTTTGATCCTGCCAATAACATGCGGCCTGTATCCTTATTAGGATTCAGGTCAATATCCTGGTAAATTCTAAAATTAACTCCATCATGTATCAGCTTAGTCATTTCTGCGGTTGTGTGCACGTGCGGACTGATTTTGATGGAAGTAATTATTGTTTCTTTTGCAATGCGATGTATCAATTCACATGCAATTGTTGTTTTTCCGGAATTGCGGCCGGTGCCCGAAACAATTAATAGATTAATTAGCTTTTGTTTCATTTTTTATTCAAAAACACTATTTTTGAAAGTGTTATCAGCATGTTAAACCTAATCAGGCTAAATTATGACAATTTCAAGAAGTTTATCAATCACCGTAATTTTAAGTTTATTTATTTTATCAGCTTGCGACTTCAATTCGCCCCAAAAGGTTTCTGATCAAAAAGTTACCGGCTGGGCTGTTGATGACAACGGCGACAGTGTTTACATGAGGTATACCGATAAAGGCAAACTGGAATCGTATACTACCTATAAAAACGGAACCAAAGAGGGCATTGCTAAGAAATTTTATGACGACGGAAAGGTGCAATTTGAAATAGCTTATGAAAACGGAGAAAAGAATGGAATTACAAAATATTTTTATGATAGCGGACAATTGTACCGGATTACAACTTTTGTAAACGGACAGGAGGAGGGTATCCAGAAGAAATACTACGAGGATGGTGCCCTGATGGCCGAAGTTCCTTATAAAAAAGGGAAAATACAACCGGGTCTTAAAGAATATACCAAATCAGGAAAATTAAAAACACAATACCCCGACCTGATCATTGAACCCATCAATAAACTTGCTTTTGAAAATAAGTATATCCTTCGCTGCTACCTCGAAGGGAAACCCAAAGGGACTGACTATTTCAGGGTGTTTAACTTTGATAATGATAAAATGGATTATACCGTAAAGCTAGATGAAATTAACGGGGCTGCTGAAATTCCATTTTTTTTGCAATCGGGTGGGTATATTATGGAAAAAGTGAGGGTTCGCGCCGAATTTAAAACTCCACTTAGAAATATTTATGTGGTTGAAAAAGTTTACAATCTCGCCCTGGATTATTGATCAATACTTCAGGCTGTTTACCTTCGATTTTAGCTTATAGCTGTTTGGGGCATAAGTGAGTCCCCTTTCCAGGTAGTTTTTAGCTTGTTTCATATTGCTCTTCCTGTAATAATAAGAAGCAGCACGTGAATAAACTTCTTCCACCAGGTCAGAAAATATTAAGTTGTCAGAGTTGAGCTTTTTACTTCCGGCGAGGGCTTCAAAATCAGCAATTTTGTCAAAGGCCTCTTGTGATTGATCCATTTCAAACCCATGTAAACTCATAGCAAGTAGCAGGGCCCCACGCATTGTGTTGAATTCGGTATCCTCGGTAAATGCAGGATATTTTTCAGCATACTGATTTATTGAATGTAGGGCTTCCTCTGGAGTTTTCAATTGCCAGAAACTTTGCATTACAGCGGCTAAAAACATGTTCAGGGCATCCACATTTTTGGGTTTAAGGTTATATGCTTTCTCCAAATATTCCACGGAAGCCATATATTCGTCCTTTATGATTAATACCCGTCCTCTTTCATAATTATAAGTGAAAGAAACTTCACGGATTTGTGTTGAATCGGTCAGGTGTTTAATAATTCGGTTATAGTATGCATCATATAAGGTTGTATTGTTTTCGTTGATCAAAAGAACATTTGTTACGTCAGCAAATTGCGAAATAACATCTTCATTTGAAATGCCATAATTTTTGTAACGTGCACCCTTATATATATAATCTGCAAAATGGATATCTTCATATTTACAGTCTATCAGAGCATTTGCAAGACAAATTAAAAGCAAATAACCGGCATCATTTGATGGATACAGGTAATATGATTTTTCAGCCAAAATAAAAGCTTCTTCATATTGTTCGTAATTCATCAGGTCAACGGCCCGCTTATAATATTGCAACCCGGCCAGCCCTGTTAAATTTATCCCCGCTTCCTTGTAATAGATCTCATTGAATAATTCATCCACACTTTTTTTGTTTTTATCCGACTGACTGATTTCTCCGGCCTCAGCCATATAATCTACAAATTGCTGCTTGGTCTGCTCGTCGAATTGTGCGTTTTCTTTTGCAGGATCACCAAAAGTCAGGGGGATCTTTAAGTTTTGAGGATATGCTAAAATGGAAACCTGGTCATAAGAATAATTAATAACATAAGGAATTTGAAGGTCATTTAATAACAATCCAAAAAGTGCGGCAGCTGAAACACTGTTATAAATTCCGTCGCTAATAATATTTGAGAAATAATATTCCTGCCCGAATTTATTCAGATATTTAGCCTGGATATCAGCATAAATTTTTTTTATCTTTTTTTCTTCTTTGAGTTTTATAAACTTGCTATTATTCTTGTACTGATCCGACAACTCAGCAACCTCCCGCCGAATTCCGTTTAATTTGTCAGCATCACATTTTTCATCAATAGCCACAAGCAAATATATAAGGTTGGGACCTTTTTCACTTTTAATACTCTCAAAAGCAATCTTTTCAAGATTTGAATGAAATGACAGGTCTTCTTTTTGCACCAATGAATCAGGCGATGATGCCATCATGGAGATTGAAAAAAGAATGAAAGCGTGAATTAACTGTATGCGGAATTGGGTCATGACCTCAGTTTTTAATAAGCTGGAGCAAATATAACTAATGCAGCTTCAAAAAAGCAATCATTTACTGTTTCCAGGCTTAATTTAGATTTATTCTGGATATAAAAAAACCCGCTGATGAATCAGCGGGCCGTAATTTCATTTTGAATTATTATAAATCAAAGGGCCCGATAAACTCATTGGTGCCGGTTCCAAAAACATCACCTGAAATACAATACTTGTCTCCGCTCAGGTTAAACAAGAGGTAATATTTTTTATTGCCAATATAAAATCCTATTCCGGCTCCAACTTTCTTAACTGCAAAAGGAAGCCCGCCACCTGCCCAATCGGTAATATCGTAAACAGGGTCAAATGAATTTGGATTATTATAATACAATGAAAACAAAGTTCCATCTTTATTTACCATGTACCTGCGTGAAGGCCCTGAGGATTCGTGATAATTAAATATTAGTGCTCCAATTCCATTGAGGGCAAAGGGCACATTTCCGGTTGCAAGGTTACTGATGGGTTGAACTTGTGTGCTCCAGGTTGAATCCGACCGCAGATAAGTATATTGTGTCCCGGTCATATCCATGATCATGGTCCAGCTATCCATTTCATTGTTTCCATCAATGCGGCAGGCGGCGCCTATACCACCTGACCATGGTAAAGGACCTCCGCCCAATGTTTCAATCGGGTAGGGGCCATCCAGTTCACCAACTTTACTTACAAGGTACTGCGTACCATCCAGGCTGATTAAAACGAATTCGGTACCATAACGGCTGAATGCTGCACCAACTCCACCAATTTTTGAAATCACATTGCCTTCCCAATGCGCAGTATATGCCGGAGCACCCCCAACTGGAGCAGGCTCACAATTGGTTACATCATATTCAGTAGCAAGTTGTACGCTAACGATTTGATTGTCATAAACGCTTCTCACAACATAGCTGATGGGCACGCCGGTTGAGATCGTGGTGGATTGAGCCAGTAATCCAACCAGGTCATTCAAGTCGGAAACCCCTACAGTGAGCAAGCTTGTTGTAGCTTCGCCACCAAATGCCATTACTTTAATTTTAAGATTTTCAAGACTTGAAAATGTATTACCTGAAATATCAATATTTGCTGAATTAACCACTCCATTTAAGGATGCCTGAACACTGGCTTCCATTTCAGTATAGGTTGAACTCGATTCGATAAGCATGTAATAGATTCGGCCATAAGTAACGTCTGAAATATAGGTAGCCGGATTGCCTTCCTGTACATATTTTGCAAGATCATCCGGGGTAACACTCGGAGCAAATAAGTCAGCATTGCTTGTTGGAATATCAAAGCTCATGGTATAAAAGCTTTGATTTAATTCAACCAGGATACGATTATAGCTTGAGTTTTGGCTAAAACCGAAATCAGCACTTATATCGGCAAAAGCTGATTCAAAATCCACACCCAGTTGTAATGCCATTGCCTGTTCGCTTTGTACCTGACTGTAATTAAATACAAAATTCGATGGGAGATCGGGTGGTGAGTTTGCAATAATGTTATTCATCGCTACACTGATGCTGCTTTTTGAAACTTCATCCACAGGGAATGAAGATGCAAGGTTGCCGTTAACAAGATCATATGATATGGTGCCGCCTGCCCGGTCCACCGCTATTACATTTGGTGTTGACTGTTTCAACGAATTGCCTTGTAATAAGCTTCCCGGATAAATTACCGATGCATTCGGATTAAATAACGGGAACCCTTTGTTGCCGCCACCGGGTTCAAGGGCATTATAAGTGGTAGTAGTACAATTCCATTCCTCTCCGTCGATGGTCTCAGTTGAAGTAGTTTCATCCACTACTTCCTCTGATTTTTCAGCAGGAGTAAATGATCCGCCGGATTTAATTACGCTATCGAAAGTTATGGGTGTTTCTTCCTCTTTTTTAGAACAGGAAATAATTATCCCAATTGATATAAATAGAAAAATGAGTTTTTTGAGTTGAGCTTTCATGATAGATATTTTTTAGAATTAAATTTTGCGACTAATTAATTTGTGTGGACAAAATTATTCTGTTAGCTCTATCAATACAAACTTTTGGGGCGGACAAGGGGTGGACGGACCAATAATTAATTTTCCATTGTCATCATAAATGAATGCAAGTCCGATTCGTCTGGTAGTTGTAATTTCTTTCGCAACCGATACCTTGCTTTTTTAACACTCTCTGGTGAAATATTCATTATTGAAGCAACTTCTTTGGAGGATAAATTCAGTTTCAACATTGCCGATAATCGCAGGTCATTACTCGTTAAAACAGGAAATTCGTTTTTCAGTTTACTTAAAAATCCCTGGTGAACCTGTTCAAAATGCCGGTTGAAATTGGTCCATTCCTTATCGGTTTGAGCACTTCCGTTGATCATACCCCTGAGCTTTCTGAAATCTGATTTATTTTCAGATTTGGATTGGGCTTCAAGCTCAGCAATTTTTTCTTTTAACGATTCCAGTAGTTCATTTTTTTGAACCATTTGAAGGGCGTGTGAAGTGAGCTCATTCTTTTTTATGGCCAGTTCTTTCTCATAGTTATCACGCTGAAGTTCGGCATTGATGAGCTTTTCATTTTCGAGTAATTTTTCCTGTTCACGGATTAATCTGTTCCGGCGCATTTTACTTCTCAAATGAAACACGAAATATATTGCTATGATTAATGATAAAATGAGCCCAGCGATCAATATTAATTGCCGGATGCGTTGAAGTTCAAGGTCCTTCGAAAGTATTTCAATCTGACTCTTCTGCACCGCAATCTCTTTCTCATCTTCTATTTTTCGGTAACGTGCTTCCAGCTCTTCTATTTTATCTGATTTCTCTTTATCCAAAATACTATCTTTCATTGCAGCATATAAAACATAATATTCTAGCGATTTTTTATAATTACCCTGATCAGCCCACGCATCCGAAATACTTTCATAGGCTTCTTTAAGACTGGGTTTCGACTCAACTTTATTTGCAATGACAACGGCAGAATCATACGCATTCATCGCTTTATTAAATTGTTTTTCAGCTGCGTAAAGATCTCCAAAGTTTCGGTACAACATCGACATTCTGAGCTGATCATTGTGTTTGATGGCTAATTTAAATGCATTTTCAAAATAGGCATTTGCTTTTGTATAGTCGCCTTCTTCTTTTGAAATAACCCCAAGGGTATTGTTGGCAAGTAAAATTACATTGTTGTTTCCAATTTCATCAGCCAGTATAATAGCTTTGCTCAGGTATATTTTTGCTGAATCATATTTGGTCATTATCATATAAATGTATCCGGTATTGTTTAATGCCTGCGCTAAAAAAAAACGATCGTCTTTCTCTTCATAAATGGCACAGGCTTTCTTTAAGTTTTCCAATGCTTTCCGGTATTTTTTCAAAGCTTGATAGGTACTTGCCATATAAACCAATCCGTCTGCATATCTGATGTCATCACCAAGATCAAGTAGCTTTTGAATACTTTGCATATGGTATTTTTGGGCTTCATCAAAATTGCCCATATAATAATTGATATTACCCAATAGCTGAAGCGAAAGGGCGATCCCATGAAGATCGTTCACCTTGCTGCTTATTCGAAGGCTCTCTTCAGTGTTAAACATGGCTTGAATATACTCTCCCTGCTCATAATAAATAATACCAATATTGCTTAAAATGTTGGCCTCCATTTTTGTGTCATTCAATTCTTTATACAAAAACAGGGCACGCTGGTATAAATCTAAAGCGGTATCCGGAACATTTTGAACAGTGTATCCTGCGGCAAGACGCTGATAGGCTTCGGCGATCCCTTTTTTGTAATGGTTGTTTTGTGATAACTCCAACGCTTTTTCAGCATAAGTTTTGGCTGTTTCAGGTTCAGTGTATGCTGTCGATTCCCAAAGTAAGATCAATAATTTAACCTTACTGGTGTCCACCCTGGTATTTTCAAGCTCATTTTTTAAACTGTCGGGATTTAATCTGTCAGCCAACAATAAATTCGGGAATAAAATAACGATTAGGAAAAGCCACTGTTTCATAGGAATTGTCATCAAATTCATTAATAATTAATGGGATAATCCCAGGTGTTTTAACTAACAATCCGTAAAAAGATTTGTTTTGACTCAAAGGTTAATCAAGTCTACCCATTGTCCACCCCTGATATTTGTTTGGTTAATTAACCAGGTATAATTTTGTCCCCAGTATTAACTTGAATAACTAAAATCTATTCCTATGAAAAATCTACTACTTCTTATGAGCCTGTTTATGATTTCAATAAGCAGTATGAAAGCTCAAACATATTATGTATCAACTTCAGGTGATGATGGTAATCCCGGATCCATGGATCAACCCTGGGAAACCATACAATATGCCATGGATGTGGCAACTCCCGGCAGCACTGTAAATATCATGGGCGGTACTTACAATGAGCGGGTTTATTTAAATGTAAGCGGAAATGCAGGCAATATGATCACTTTTCAGAATTACAATAATGAAAGTGTGGTAGTGGATGGCGACGGATGGAACGACCCCGCATTGTGTGAAATTTATGATCAGCAATATGTCCGGATCAAAGGGATCCATTTTACAAACAATGTCCAACTGGATGCTATGGGAATATTTATTGAAGGTCAATGCAGAAATATTGAGATCATTGAATGTACTATCTCCGAAATCCATTTTTCTACTAATCCCAATGCGCCTGTAAATGAAAACACCAATGCACAACCACTCATCGTTTATGGATCAGATCCCAATTTCGCAATTACCGATTTGCTGATCCTGGATTGTGAAATTTACAATGCGAGAACTGGTTACTCCGAGGGTTTTGCTGTAAATGGAAATGTGGACGGTTTTGAAATATCAGGAAATATGGTTCATGATATCACCAACATTGGAATTGATGCCATTGGTCATGAAGGAACCTGCTCCGATCCAGCTTTGGATCAGGCCCGGAATGGTTATATCGACTGGAATACGGTTTACAATTGCCAGAGTGATTATGCCTCAGCCGCCGGAATTTATATTGATGGTGCTCGTGATATTTACATCGAAAACAACGAGGTTTATAATAATCAATGGGGTATTGAAGTAGGATGTGAAAACCTTGACAAAACAGCTTCAGGCATTGTAGTAAGGAACAATTTTGTTTACGGAAACTCTTCAGGAGGAATACAATTAGGAGGGTATGATTATCCCGATGGAAGTGGAAAAGTAACGGATTGTATGATCGTGAACAATACTCTTTTTGGTAATGCAACAACAAACTATTACGACGGTGAATTGACGTTGACCTATTCCGAAAACTGTACTATCGTTAACAATATTTTTTATGCAAATAACCCTGAGGTACAATTGATTTCCCTTGAGGATGTAGTTGCTATTCCTCCAGGACTAATGCTCGATTACAACTTATGGTTCCACCCCGATGGTGCGGATAATAGTTACATTTACTGGAGTGGTGCCGATTATGAATCTTTTGGAGATTTTGTTGCAGGAACCGGTTTTGAAGCCAATGCGCAGTTTATCGATCCCACGTTAAAATTCGTCGATGTCAATGATCCTGATTTGCATATCATGGAAGATTCTCCGGCTCGCGATGCGGCTAACAGTACCTTCCTTTCTGATGCAGGTTCGAAAGATTTTGATGATGAAAACCGGGTAAATGGTAGCCTTGATAAAGGAGCGGATGAGTATTATTATTCTTCGGGCGTATTTGCAAACAACACAAGATTGTCGGTTGAGGTTTACCCCAATCCTGCAACAGATTTTATTTCAATTGAAATTCCTGATTATAGTTTCAATGATCAAAACGTTGTTCAGATTTTGGATCTGACAGGGAAAGTTGTTCAACAGCAAAGTTATACCGATAGAGAGCATATCTATGTTGGAGGCCTTGAAAAGGGAGTTTATTTAATCCGTTTTGCAGAATCTGAAACTAGTTATTCAGGCAAATTGATAATTGAATAAGGAATTCTCAAAAATCACGAAAGCCGCTTATAAAGCGGCTTTTTTGTTGCCCGACCATGTGTTCCCGAAAGTATCTTCGGGATAGACTTCTCCCCCTGGTATGCAAAAAGGCCACTCTCTCGAGTAGCCTTTGTTGCCCGACCAGGGGTCGAACCTGGACTCTTTTGATTCAGAGTCAAACGTGTTGCCAGTTACACCATCGGGCATTGCGGGCGCAAATGTACTAAAATGTAATTCGAAAAGTCAAATTTTATTTGTTCATTTTAGCCCAGGTGTCTTTTAAAGTCACCGTGCGGTTGAATATCAATTTCGTCGCTGAGGAATCCAAATCTACACAATAATAACCCAACCTCTGAAACTGGAATTTATCCATTGGTTTAGCATTTTTTACGCTGGGTTCAATTTTACCTTTTACAATCTTCAAAGATTCGGGATTTAAATTTGATTTAAAATCCCCACCTTCATCCAGGTCATCTGGCGACTCGTTCATAAACAAACGGTCATAAATCCGTATTTCTGCATCCTCGCTTTCAGCTTCCGAAACCCAGTGCAAAGTCCCTTTTACTTTTCGCATTTCACCTGACCCGCTCTTTGTTTCAGGATCATACGTGCAATAAAGTTCGGTAACATTGCCGTTTTCATCTTTTTTATAATCTTCGCATTTTATGATATATGCACCTTTTAAACGTACTTCCCTGCCGGGTCCGAGCCTGAAGAATTTATTCGGTGGGTCTTCCATAAAGTCATCCCTTTCTATCAATATTTCACGACTAAAAGGTACAACACGATTTCCTCCTTCCGGATCTTCCGGATTATTTTCAAGGATGAGGTCTTCGGTTTTGCCCTCGGGATAATTGGTGATGATTACTTTTAGTGGATCCAGCACTGCAAAAATTCGGGGTGCCACTTTATTTAAATGCTCACGTACACTAAATTCAAGCAAGCCAACATCAATAACATTCTCGCGTTTGGCCACACCCACCCTGTCGGCAAAATTCCGGATTGATTCAGGCGTATATCCTCTGCGGCGCAATCCTGAAATAGTGGGCATTCGGGGGTCATCCCATCCCGAAACATATTTTTCAGTTACCAGCTCAAGCAGTTTACGTTTGCTCATAACGGTGTAACTCAGGTTAAGCCGCGCAAATTCATGTTGTCTTGGCCGGTAATCGGTATCGATCAGCTGATCCAAAAACCAATCATATAAGGGCCTGTGTATCTCAAATTCGAGTGTACAAATCGAATGTGTAATACCTTCAAGGTAGTCTGACTGTCCGTGGGCAAAATCATACATAGGATAAATACACCACTTGTCTCCTGTGCGATGGTGTTTTGAATGCATGATTCTGTAAAGCACCGGATCACGCATGTGCATGTTTGGAGAAGCCATGTCGATCTTTGCCCGTAAAACATGGGTGCCGTTTGGAAATTCACCTGCTTTCATTCTTTCAAAAAGTCCCAGGTTTTCTTCCACGGATCGTTTCCTGAAAGGGCTTTCTATTCCGGGCCTTGTTGGCACTCCTCTCTGTTCACTGATTAAATCGGCAGGCTGGTCATCCACGTAGGCTTTCCCGTCTTTAATAAGTTTTACAGCCCATTCATAAAGCTGATCAAAGTAATCGGAAGCATAAAAAAGCCGGTCCTCCCAGTCGAATCCCAACCATTTAACATCTTCCATAATGGAATTTACATATTCTTCTTCTTCTTTGGAGGGATTGGTATCATCAAAGCGGAGATTGCATTTACCATTATATTTTTCGGCTAAACCAAAGTTCAAACAAATGGATTTTGCATGACCAATATGCAGGTAGCCATTGGGCTCTGGCGGAAATCGTGTATGAACCCTTCCTTCGTTTTTCCCTTTTTGAATATCGTTATCGATAATCATCTCAAGGAAATTCTTTGATTTCGTTGCTTCTCCTGAATTTTCAGTTGTTTTATTCATCGTGCTGCCGGTTAATTAAGTGCGCAAATTTAGTAAATGAATTGTTTGAAAACACAAAAGGCCATCCACGAAGCGGATGGCCTTCCATGGATCAATATTTTTATATTATTTCTGTTGCTGTTGCATATCGCCTGCAAAAATAATGATTAGTTGGGAACCTGAGAAAATTTTCCAACATTGATGAGCCAAAAATCGTTTTTATCAAGATTTGAGCTGTTTCCGTCCAGGTTCAAATCACTTGGTAAATAGCCGCTTGTTCCGGCCTCGTTTTCCCAATAGAGTGTTTTATCATTTATATTTACAGTGCCGTTGCCGTTTGAATCACCGCTTATCATTCCGTAAATGCCGGTTGATATTTCTTTGTGGCCATTGGTTCCTCCATAAACTTGTGCAGCACCGCTTGAAAAATCATAATCATAGGAGGAGCCGGCAAGCGTGAGCGCATTGTTCGACATGATATCAAGGTGATTTCTTTGAACCACAACCAGGTAGAAATTATTGGTAAAGGCTTGATCGAAATAAACAGGACTGTATCCATCCAGGCTAACAATATTGCCATCAGTATTTATGAAAACGGCTCTCTGGTAAACGGTAGTTGCTGTTGTGGCAGAAGCTGCATCAGTGGCATCTCTGAATTCAATCAGCGCCCAATCCACTACTGAAGGAGGAATTGCTGTTACACTTTCAGATCCCGCATAATTCCAGGGTAATCCTGAAAATGGCTGACCCAGTGGAATTACATCAACCGGCCCTGCATTCATGTCGGTTCCATTCCATGCACCTTCCAGGTAAACTTTGGCCATAAGCCGGCTACCACTCCAGTTGATCCGGTTGAAGGCATCATTTTCATATGTTTCTCCAGCAAAATTTCCTGTGGCTGCCCAGATATCTACCTGACCGTCATCCACTGTTTTGGAAATATTATAGCTTCCTGACCAGCTATTATCAGGAAAATCCAGACCTTCAAGTGTGATGTTTTGGTTACTGCCAATAGAAAGGAGGGTCCCTCCCACCTCACCATTTGAAAAGCTGCAATTGCGAAGTGGAAAAGCCGGATTTATATTACCGTTTAGCTTAATTCCATTGGCATTCATAAATTCGAAATTGGAATAAATGGCTGCAATATCGGCACCTGCTGCAATCTCAAAATCGTAATAACCGATATTGTGCGTGATGTTTACCTCATCACCCGGGATACCGAATGAATTGAATGATGCACCTGCATCAAAGAATACGGTTCCGCCATCATCAACATCCATGCTGGTTGCTTCTTCCAGTGTAAAATCTGAACCACTTCCAACAAATAAATCAACAAAAGAGCAAGAATAGTCTGCAGCTACATTCAGGCTGCCACCACTGCTGATAGTTGCATCAAAAGTGCTTATATCCATGGCAGCAACTACATCATGAGTAATAGATACCCTTGACCAGTCTTTTGAGGGAAAACCCTGGCCGTTGGCCCATGTGGTATTAGAGGACCAATTCCCATTATTAATTGTATAAAAAGGTATTGGGGCTGTAGATGCAACCCACAAAGGATCTGATGTTTCAGGATTTGAAGTTCCTCCAAGTACACCTGTATTTGAATTCTGGCTGTTATCGGCCGTGGTTTGACCGCTGCCTTCACTAAAAGTATAATAGGCTACAAGGTTTGTTTCTCCTAAAGGATTGTCAAGGGTTTTGTACATATCATTCTGCAATTGCTCAGCGGTACGTGCCTCCGACCATATTCTAACCTCATCCATATAACCTTTGTAAAAGTTATTGTCCGGTCCGTAAAACTTACCTAGTTTAGTTGAATTGGTTGACCCGTCAACCGTGTTAACCCAGGGTTTACTGGCAACCTCTTCGCCATTGATGTAAATTTTCATTGTGGCACCATCCCAGGAGGCTGCAACGTGTGTCCAAATATTTTGATTTAAAATATTGGTAGCGGTCTCCACCACATTGGCTGAATTGTTATTGGCATCCATTGAAAAGGCCAGGCCGTTTAATCCATATTTCCCACCAAAAAAATAGGAAGTTGCCCAATCCTTTTCAACGAGTCGATCAAAAATGGTCAAAGGGGCGGTCAGGTAAATCCAGAGTTCAATGGTTATATCTCCGGTAATATTAAGTTCGGGGTTTGTACCACAATCCACATAATCATCCACGCCATCAAAAGACAGTGCATATTGTCCTTGTGCAAATGAAAAATTAATGGTCATTGTGATTAGGATCAGGGTAATAAATTTTAAGGCTCTCATAATTGTATGTTTTAATCTCGCAATGATTTTGGTAATCTATATTGTAACAAAGCTACAGTAAAATGGTGAAATAAAAAAGGCTATTGAACCAATAGCCTTCTTTATATTTTAAATTAATATTACTTCTTATAATTATAGGTTTTCTTCAGGCCATAACCCATTGCAAGGGTAATTAGGATCGTAATTCCACCATCAATTGGAGCACCTCCACCAACCGGCGTATTTCCACTTCCAGGATCATTACCTCCATTTGGGTGAGGTGGGTTTTGAGCTTGCATAATTAATGGTGTAGCCATCAATACCAGCACCCAAAAAATGACTTTGCGAATATTTTTCATTGTATTACTTATTGAATTTCAAATTAATTGACGGCAACCTTACGGGTCACAACGTAATCATCGGTAACAACTTTAACAATGTACGCCCCTGCAACTAATCCATTCAGGTAATTTTTACCCTGGTGAACATTAACAGTTTGTACTAGTTGACCGGCAATGCTGTATAACATCATTTGTCCGTTTACAGCTTCTGGAATAGTAACGATAATAGCGTTATTAACCCCAATAATACCCATATTGTGTTCAGATAAACTGGCAACTCCAGTTAAAGCATTAAAGTGCAATGTAAATCGATCGTCCATAATATTTGGATCATAGTCAAAAGTATAAGATGAACTTGACAGATCAGTAACAATGCCGGTCATCTCATCTTTGAGGTACAGGTCATCAATATCAAGAATCTCAGTTGCTTCAATAGTGAAAGTTCCGCTTTGGAGACCTTTTACACCAATTGTAATAGTTTGGGGTTCAGGAATCGCATTGATAGAGAAATTGCTACTAATATGGCTGTAGATTTGAGGAGCTTCATTTTGATATCCAAATAATTTATGGGCATCCCAGTTTCCATCAAAGCCAGTGGTAGCATCTTCTACAATCCTTACTACAGTTTCATCAGAATAACCGTTGGCTGAAATTTTTAATCTTGCAAGATTTCCAACTTCTGATTTATAGAAGGCAGTGGCATTATGCACCCGCACATCATCATTCATTTGAATTGTACCGTATTCAGGGTAAGCTCCTGCATTATCAGTAACAGAAACAAAGAAACCTTGCCCTGGTGCAATGTATTGAGAGCCACCGTTGGTTCCAACTCCGCTAATATAAGTAGCCCAGGTTGATGCATTTACGTGTACGTAAGTGGCATTATCCATATTGTTTTTTGTCCATCCCGAAATTGCATCCCAATCAATTGATGATGGATATGGATTTCCGATGAGGTTCCAGCCAAAATCATTATATCCAGCACCACTTCTGCTCAGATTGCTTGATGAACCAATGGCCCCATCATTTGGGGTACCGGTAAATACTGCTGTGCTTGAACTTGCATTGTATAATGCGAAACCTTGCATAGGAGTTAAAGGTGCCGTTGTTGAAACAATGTCAGTATAAGCATTGGTTGCTTCGGTATGATTTTGCAGGTATAAACCAGTAAACATACCTGATACTCCATTTGAAATGGGGGATGAAATTAAATGCCATTCACCTCCTGCATAATATCTTTCAATGGATGCGTTACCAAAGGAATTTGATCCATTGTTAATGTAGGATCCTGTTCCGCTGGCATCTGACATAACCAAGAAATCGCCGGTCACGTCAAGGTTGTATGAATTGTTTACTGTGAGGCTACCCATTGTGTTTACAGTTAAATCTTTTGTGGTAACATCGGTATTTACTTCAACCATGTCGTTAATTTCAACACGTGCCCATGATTTAGATGGTGCCATTTGACCGGCTGCCCATGTGGTATTGGTACTCCAGAAACCATCAGCTATTGAGTAATAAGGTATAGGTGCAGTAGAACTGACCCAGGTTGGATCGGTGGATTCAACTGAAGCGGTTCCACCTAAAACAGCTGTATTTGAGTTTGAACTCAAATCATCTGAAGTTTGACCACTTCCTTCGTTGAAGCTGTAATAAGCCACCAGGTTTCCTTCTGATCCCGGGTTATCAAGTTCTTTATACATGTTGTCACGAATTTGTTGTTGTGTTCTTGCAACGTTCCAAATTCTGACTTCATCCATACGTCCGGTAAAGTAGTTATTATCCGGACCATAATATTTACCCAGTTTTGTTGAGTTGGCAGATCCGTCAACAGAGGCATTTACCCAGGCTTTGCTCGCCACAGGTTCACCATTGATATAAATGGTAAGCGTAGCGCCGTCCCAGGTTCCTGCAACATGGTTCCAGCTATTTGAAACCAATACGTTGTCGGCTGTTGACAAACCATTTGCAGGATTTCCATTAGGATCCATTCCAAAGTAAATACCATTGATGCCGTATTTTCCGGCAAGCAGGTATGAGGTCGCCCAATCTTTTTCCACAATTCTTTTGTAAATATTCAAAGAACCTTGCAGGTAGATCCATGCTTCTACTGTAATTGGGCCTGTAATATTCAGACTCGCATCAGTTCCGCAATCCACATAATCATCTACACCATCAAAAGAAAGAGCATACTGATTTTGACCTGACATTTGGACACTCCAAATGAAGGCTAACATTAGCGTAAAAAGTTTGAATGTTTTCATATTATCGATTTAGAAATTATTCCCATTGATTAAAACAACTGTATTAAACAGTTGATGGGGAAATAAGGTTCCTAAAAATGAAAAAATTATTGAAAAATTATAAAAGATTTATTGAGCTACGGTTTGATTGGATTTTTCTGATCAATCTTTCGGCCATAAAAAGGGATACTATGCCTGCTATTATTACGATAGTAACCGAAGAAACTTTTATCGAACTGATAGCTTCTTTTAAATTTATCCAGATATTTTTGAAAATCGGATACATAATTGGATCATATTCACTCCAAACCATAGCACCGTCGGTGAAAATTAAAATATAGATAATTCCTGTAATGGCTAATAAGCCAGCGATAATCCCAATGGAAAAATCTTGCTTGAAAAAAGAATAATTTACCGCTTTCTCTGTTTGCCGGCTCTCAATAGATTGTAATACCTGATTCGTAAAGTTGTCAGGAGGCTGGATACTTGCGTACTCTTTAAAGAGTTTTTTAAGTTCTTTGTCGGTATTTTGCATATTCATGATCAGGTTTGAATTTTAGATATATTCTTCTTTAAATATTGCTTCAAATAAACTTGAAGTTTTGCCCGGATGCGGTGGAGTTTAACTTTTACATTTGATTGTGATAAACCGGTAATTTCTGCAATTTCATCCGTTGAATGATCACTAATATAGTACATACTAATAATTGCACTTTCTTCAGGGTCAAGCTTCGAAATCAAAACGTCAAGCAAAGTTTTTTGCTCCTCGTGGGTTAATTCATCCAGATTTTCAAAAGTATTGTCAATACTATAATTCTCAATCAGAAAATCATCCAGCGGATTGGTTTCAAGTTTTTTCTTTCTTGTTTTTGAAATTGCAGAGTTATATACGATGCGATGTAGCCAGGTTGAAAACTTTGACTTCTTTTCGAAACTATCTAAAGCATGGTAGGCTTTTACAAAGGCATCCTGAACAATTTCTTCGGTATCTTCATGGTTTCTCAAAATCCGGAACGCAACGGTATATACCAATACTTTGTATTTGTCCACCAAAAAGGCAAACGCTTTGGTATTTCCATTTAATACCTGTTCAATATATATATCGTCATGCAGGAATTCCATTCATGGATATGACGCCGGGGTGATCAACCGGTTACATTTATAAAGGTAAAAATAATTTGTAACCGCTAAACTGAAGCCGCGTCAAAAAGGGGAAACATGAAAATATTAACGAATAAAAAATTACAGTTATGTTTGAGCTAACACCAATATTAGTACTACTGATCATCTTTGGATCTGTTGTTTTGATTATTTACCTTGGTATTCGCAGAAAAGAACGAATGGCTATGTTGGAAAAAGGTGTGGATGCATCTGTGTTTTTTTCGCCCAAAAAGAAAAATTCGTTATCACTGAAATATGGGCTTTTATTAATTGGAGTTGCCCTTGGAATTTTAATTGGAAAAATTTTAGCCACCACCGAAGCATTTATGTATGAAGAAGAGGCTGCCTATTTTTCAATGATCTTTTTGTTTGGCGGAGCTGCACTTATTATCCATTTCTTTTTGGATAAGCGCATGAATGATGAGGAAATGAAAAAATAACCTGAGTTAAAAAGATCCTTAACCCGCATCACGCGGGTTTTTTTGTAAATTGAAATGATTTGATTACGCGGTAATTTGGGCCCAATGGCAACAGGATACTTTCGTAAAGATGCATTTCATCAACCTCACAACTTTGAATTTCAGCATCTTTATAAGCGTGAATAACTTCGTTAAAACGTTTTTTATTGTCAATGTTTTTAATTCGTCCGATGGTAAGGTGCGGCCTGAAGTTTTGTCTGTCGCGCTCAAACCCAATCATTTCGACCTCTTTTAACGTATTTAATCCCAATCTTAGTAACTCGTCGCACTGTTCAATTCCAAACCAAATAACCCTGGGTTTATAACTACTACCAAATATCCCCACGTTATTTACCTGAATGGAGAAAGCAATAGTTTGAAGTTTTATTTTTTCCAAAACGGAAACTATTTCAGGTATTTTCTCTTCGGGAGTTTCACCAAAAAATTTGAGTGTAATATGCATATTTTGCAAATCGACCCACTTGATTTGCTCATGGTGCAGTTGTTTTTTGAGTTTATGGTAAATTTCATGGAAATTTTCTTCCGGTTTAATTTTGATCGCAGCAAATAGTCTTTTCATCAAAATAGTTGCTATTAATATGTTGTAAATTTAGGATAAATATTATTTTTGCAGCCCTAAACGTACTTACACAAAAACTTCGAACTTCAAACATTGAACTTCGAACAGTTAATCTGGGGCATTAGCTCAGCTGGCTAGAGCGTTTGACTGGCAGTCAAGAGGTCATCGGTTCGACTCCGATATGCTCCACAAAACTCGCTTCCATTCTGTTTAAACACAAATGAAGGCGAGTTTTTTTATGGGTATTTCTTTTTAACTAAAAACATAGCTTGCCGGGATGCTGACCAGAACGTCAGCGACCTGTTCAAATTTTTGTAGGATTTTAATCTGGTCTTTTCCTCAAGAAAAGATCTCAATGTATTCTTAATCCGGAATTAACAGGTCCTGCAAATTCTAAAAATCAATTTATTCCTTGTTTTTTTAGTATCTGTAAGCAATCGAATTGATATTCATGCCGGCTCCAACAGATGCTAAAACAATTAAATCACCTTTGTTGAGTTTATGATGATTCTGTTCGAGGGAGCCTTTACGAACCAGGTCAAATAATGTAGGAACTGTGGCAACAGAGCTGTTGCCAAGTTTGTGAATGCTCATAGGCATAATATCCTTGGGGATTTCCCGGACTTTGTAAAGCCTGTACAATCTTTTAATAATCTCGTAGTCCATTTTTTCATTGGCCTGATGAATAAAAATCTTTTTCACCTTGTGAATATCAGAACCTGCTTTATCCAGACTTGACTTCATCGCTTGTGGAACATTGGTCAGCGCGAATTCATATATTTTACGACCGTGCATTTTAATATACCTTATGTTCGGATCAGCATCTCCAATATTGCTTTTCCCCAAATGCAAATAGTAAGCCTCATCGTTAGTATAAGAAGCCATTTCCATACCTACAATTCCTTCACGTTTATCGCCTTCAACAGCTTCCACTATGCAAGCCCCTGAGCCATCGGCATATATCATTGAATCCCGGTCATGCATATCAAGAACGCGGGATAAAGTTTCTGTAGCTATCACCAGGCATTTTTTGGCCATTCCAGCCCTGATATAAGCATTTGCCTGAATAATACCCTGCACCCAACCCGGGCAACCGAAAATAATATCATATGCCACGCAAGAAGGATTTTGAATCTTCAAAGATTGTTTGATACGGGCTGCAATACTCGGTAAAGTATCTGTTTGGATTGTCCCTTTAGGGATATCTCCAAAATTGTGAGCAACAATGATCTGGTCAATTGTTTCCGGGTCTATGCCGGCATCCTCTATCGCTAACTTTGCAGAAATGGCGCCAATATCAGAAGCTACCATCTTTTCATCAATATATCTTCTTTCCTCAATGCCGGTAATGGCTTTAAATTTCTCAGCAATTACTTCATGGGTCTCTTCAAATACTTCTCCGTTTGTATTGTAAAATTCATTTTTAGCAAAATCTTCATTGGTAACTATTTTGTCCGGAACATAACTTCCGGTTCCCGTTATCACAACATTCGTAATCTTCATTAGATGATCTTTTAAAATTAATTGTCTTTGTGTCCACTGTATTGCCGGTATTTAAAATTATTACGGCATTTGATCAATTTGAGAACTGCTAATGGTTTGTTTTTCAGCTCCCTGATCTAAATTGCCGGCAATATTATGAAATTTATTAATGTAACTTTAACTTATCCTTAAAGCTTAACGATAAATTCAGAATAGCAAAAATAGATATCTTTTTGCTGGTAATTTTTTTTACATTTCAACAGAAATATAGGAATAGTGGCATCCTGGTAAGCTTTTTAGGCTGGATCTTACAAAATGGCGCAAATGTTTCAAAAGGTTTACATGGCTAATTTTAGTTAATTTTGTACGTATAAATTTTCCCGCTTGAAAAAACGCATTATTTTAATCATACTGCCGGTTTTGCTAGCCTTAGCTCACTTTCCCTCAATCGGCCAGGGAAGCTGGGAAAAACTTGATGTGCCAGCATCCGTATTTTTAAAATCGGTTTGTTTTGTGGATAGCCTTTATGGCTGGGCGGCCGGAGAGGCCGGAACGATCATTCACACAATGGATGGTGGTGATACCTGGGAGATTCAGGATCCGGGAACTGATAATGAGATTTATAATATATTTTTCATAAATCATGATTATGGATGGGCTGCAAGTTACCAGTTTGCTTCCTTGCCTTATGGAACTGAATTACTTAAAACCACTAACGGTGGCGAAGATTGGACAGTTTATCCTTTTGGAGAAGACAACATATTTATCACCTCCATTTTTTATTTCGATACACTTACAGGCTGGATGGGTGGCCGGCCCCATGCAATCGTAAAAACGACTGATGGCGGATTAAGCTGGACGCATGCACAGGTGGATACCAGCATATTCGCATTTTTCCCGGTTTTGAATATTGCCTTTTTAAACGAGGATATCGGATATGCCTGTGGAGGTATTATTGATATTGCAGGTGTGATTTGGTCAACTTATAATGGTGGAGCCTCCTGGCAGGCAATTGATCCGGCTTTTGCTCCTGCTGATGAAGTTCACAACATTCACATTTTCGATTCATTAAACGTGATCGGTGCGGGAGGAGACCCTGATTTTGGTTATGGAGTAGCTACTATGCAGACCTTTGATGGGGCACAAACCTGGCAATACACCGAACATGGTGTTGCTGGAAATGCTTTTGATATTGAATTCAGAACAGAAACAGAGGCCTGGTGTCCGTTGGGTCCCCAGGGCAAATTTGTGTATTCTTTAGATTCGGGAAATTCATGGGAGCCCATGTTGACACCCGAATCAGTTACTGTTTTTGATATTGATTTTCCCGATTCATTGCATGGGTTTGCAGTAGGTCAGGAGGGTGCCTTTTTGCGTTACATTCCTCAAACAACCACGAATGTTGAGGATAAGTCAATTCCAGGTTATCAGTCAATGGTCAGGATTTTTCCAAACCCCGTTCAATCGCAGACTGTTATCGAATATATTGTTCCGGAAGGGAAAACTCAGGCCACAAACCTGGTTACTATTTCGCTTTATGATGGTGTTGGAAATCGGCTAAGTACGATGGTCGATCAGGAATTAACTCCAGGAAAATACAGCTTTGCATTACCTCCTGTCACTGAATTAAAGCCGGGTGTGTGTTATGCGGTACTCAAAATTCAGTCGAGCCTTTCAGCAGAGCCCATCGTTGAAGTTTGCAAATTTGTTGTGCTGCCTTAGTTATTGCATAATAATTAATTTACCACTTCCTGATTTGCCATTTTGTAAAAGCCGGTAATAATATAAACCTGAATTCAGTTTTTTACCAGTCATCTCATCATCAAAATCTAACTGGAATTTGCCCACCAATTGAACTTGAATCCGTTTATTAAGCTGGAGGCTTCCCTGCTGGTCATAAAGCTCAAAAATCACATCACCTTTTTGATCTATTGTAAATTCAATGGTGGCAGTTTTTGCAAAAGGATTTGGATATACAGTACTAAAAATTTCTGTCTCAATTGAGGACTCAGTTATTGCATTTAATTCGGTGAAGTTGATTCGTGTCGACCAGATTTGATACAGGCCGGTAGAGTTATCCATCCATACAGGTAGAAGTGCTTCATTTGTTGATGAAATATCAATGTTATCCCCCTGGTAACCCTGTCCAAGTCCGCCAATTGGCGTAGGCTTAAAGTTATGGTCGCTTACTTCGTATTCGTTCCAGGTTTCGCCACCATCTTTCGATCGTGCCAAAAAAACCCCGGTTGAGTCAGATGTAGTTTTACGGTCATCATAAAATAAAACATTTACAGCTCCGTATTTGTCAATGTGAATCGAAGGGAAATATTGTGTTTTGCCATTGTTAAGGTCGTCCTGATTCACCCGGATTCCATTCGACCAGTTATTCCCTCCATCATCTGAAAAATGCAAAACAATATCCGGATCTGAACCGGCAGGCAGCATTCCTTTTTCTCCGGTAACAATATAAATCCTTCCCCGATATATTCCATCTGTTGTATCTGTAGCAATGGATGGTAACCCATTAACGCGAATGTTATCTTTGTTTTCAAGCACCCCGGTTATGCCATTCATCGGGAATGCGTTTTCCGTTACATTCCAGGTTTCACCGCCATTTGCCGAACGGGCAAATCCAACCAAAATCTCTTTGAATGGCGAAACATCTGTTACCCCTGCCCAACAAGCGTAAAGCTCTCCATCAGGGCCTACAGCCAAATCTCCTCCGGCACTCCGTGAGGCTGGGTTGTTGATTGCAACCGGCGTGCTCCATGATTGGGCGCCATCATCCGTAAAGGAAAACATAAGTGGAAAAGGCTGTGCAAATTTAACCCAGGCAGCATATGTGCGTCCATAAAATGAACTTTCTCCAATGGCATCTGAAGTCAAAGTAGCCCGCTCCAGATCATCCGTGCTGATCACTTGCTGGGTCGACCATGTTTGCCCGTTATCAAGCGAATAATGTGAATACAATCCCACAAAAGGAGATCTGCCCAGGCGGGTGAGGATAAAACGGCCATTTTTATCTATTACAATCCCCGGATCTCCTCCGTGAAAAGAAATAGGCTCACCAGTGCAAGTGTCATTTCCAATCCAGGTCTGTCCGCCATTTGATGAAACATAAATTCCTTCGCTTATAAAAAAGGGAATAAAACTAAGTGTGTTGCAGGATGAAAAAATGAGTTCAGGATTGAGCGGACTTCGCTTAATAAATACTTCGGTTTGATTTACATTCGAAGAATAAATTCTGAAATTGCTTCCTGAAATTGTTATCGCATTTGAAATTTCCTGATTTTGTGAAAATCCTATTGTTGTTAAAATGCAAAAAAAGATAAATATGGAAATAGTTTTATGTAGCATCTAAAAAGTATAACCAAGATTTATAGAAACAAAAGTGTTTTGAGGAGCGCCCGCCTCATAAAATTTTAAATCTGATGAATTTGTATTTGTAAACCCAACATAAATTTCATCAAAAATGTTATTCATCCCGCCGGAAATCATCAGGTTAAATTTGCCAAGTAATAGGTCAAATCCAATGGTTGCATTTAAAAGATTGTATCCATCCGTTACATTGGTATTGGCATCATCTACCCACAATCCACTGATGCTGTTGTAGCTCACTTTTGCAAATCCATCGACATGTTTGATAATTCTTTGTGAAAAGGATGTAGCAAGGTATATATTGTGTTTTGGCACACTCGGAACAATGTTGCCCGAAAAGTCTTTGTTACTAATAACAAAATTTCCGGTTGAATCCAGCTCAATTGTTTCCGCATCGTAGGTGTTATATTTGAAATCGGAGAAGGTATAAGACGCTGTGAAATTTAGGTTGCGAATAATTTCAACGGAGGTACCGAATTCAATACCCTTGCGGTTGGTTTTAGCGGCATTTCTGAAATAAACTTCGCCAAGCACCTCGTATGGTACAATTTCGTTATCTATGTCAATATTAAATAAGGTAATTTCCCATAGGATTCTCCGCATTAAATTTTCTTCAGCTTTGATGCGATTTCCCTTGAACCCGACTTCAAAATTTTTAGATTCCTGCGCATCCAGTTGCTGGTTGTAAAGGTTTTCAGGGTTTACTGGATCCAGTTCATTGTTTGCCGGACTATCATAACTTAACCCGAATGATCCATAAACAGCCATCCACTCATTCAATTTATAATTCAGGGCAAACTTTGGAGTAAATGCATGAAATGTTCTGCTGTCGGCCCTTGATGGCAGGGTTTCTTCTGAGAGCTTATACACAATATTGTCATACCTTCCTGTGAGAAGTACATATAGTTTTTCATCCAAAATTTCGAAGTTTTCAGAAATATAAAACCCGGTATTACTTATTTTTTCATCGGTCAACTGATCCAGTTGATCTCCCTTTATACCACTGATATTGTCATAATTTTCTGTTCGTGCAGGCTGAAGGAGCAAGTCGCCACCCACTGAAAATTCATTGTCGTGATTACCAAATTTTAACCGGTTGATATAACTTGCCCTGAAACCTAATCCGTACCTGTTAATGATCCGGTATGAGCCTGAAAGTCGCTCGAAATATTTGATGGTACCAAATCCGGTAATTAAAATTTCATTGTTTAATTCCCTGCCGAACTTAGCCTGATATCGAATGCCAAGCCGCCCTTTGGTAGAAACCCGTTTTTGATCGCGATCAATTGATCTTTGATCGGCCTGGTAAGGGTCTTCTTCAAACTGCTCTTTTGTTAATGAGCCAGGCAATTTAATAAACCCATCCACAAAATATCCAAGGATTTTCAGGTTGGTATTTTCCGATGGATTGGTTTCAACCACCATGTTTAGAATGTGCCAGTCCTCGTTGTTATGATCACGGTAACCATCATACAATTGCCTGCTGTATGTGGTTAGTAAGCGGTATTTCTCGGTCTTCACTTTTGCTCTGAATCCGGTTTTTTGCAAGCCAAAAGATCCACTTTGATTATAAAATTCTACTGATGATCGATCAAATCCAATATCGTTTATAAAGTTTACAACTCCACCCGGAGCATTGGTATAAAGTGAAGATGAATTTCCTTTTACAATTTCTATGCGGCCAACGGCATTAAAATCTATAGCCTCAATACGTGTTTGTCCATCGGGTTCCGATTCAGGAATGTCGTCAAGTAAAATCCTTACCCCACGGATCCCTGAATTGGAGCGGCTGCCAAAACCACGAATCGCAAATCGAACGTCATGATTACCATACCGTGATTGTAAAAATAATCCTGGAACCGGGGTTAAAACATCCGATGAGTTTATTTTACGATCATACCGATATTCCACCAGGTTAATGCGAGAAACCGGATACGGAATGTCAATTATTTTTTTGGAAACTCTGGTCCCGGTAATTACAACTTCCTGGAGGTCATTTATAACCGTATCTGGGGCCATGGTGTCTGCCACTATTGGATTTTGAGCTTGAACAGGATTAAGTATGTATCCTGAAATTGTGCTCAGAAAGATTATCAGAAAATAGGGTAAATTTTTCAAGGTCTGATATTATTGATCCAAGATCAAAATTACAATTTATTGTAACAATTTGTTCAATTTTAAAGTCAGGTTGATCTATACAATCAACGGATGATCTTTCGAGTAGTTATTGATTATTTTCAGGAATGCTGGAGAAAAACTTCTTTGTAGAGATTTAACTTATATCTTTGATTATCCAAAAATTTTAAACTTATGTATCCATATAAACCTGTCGATTATTTTGCAATTGATGAATTACTTTCCGATGAACATAAAATTATCCGTAGCTCTATTCGCGACTGGGTAAATCGATCAGTTAGTCCAATTATTGAACAAGCTGCACATGAGCATAAATTCCCGCAACATCTCATGAAGGAAATGGGTGAGCTGGGCGCTTTCGGGCCATTTATTCCTGAAAAGTATGGTGGATCGGGACTGGATTATATTTCTTACGGCATTATCATGACCGAGCTTGAAAGGGGTGATTCCGGCATCAGGTCGGCAGCTTCGGTGCAAACTTCTTTGGTAATGTATCCCATTTTTGAGTTTGGATCAGATGAACAAAAACTGAAATACTTACCCAAGCTGGCCAAAGGCGAAATCATCGGTTGTTTTGGTTTAACAGAACCCAATCACGGATCGGATCCAGGGAATATGGAAACCCGGTTTGTGGATGCCGGTGATCATTACCTGCTAAACGGAGCAAAGATGTGGATCACCAATTCGCCCATAGCCGATATTGCTGTTGTTTGGGCGAAAGATGAAGAAGGAAAGGTGAAAGGATTGATCGTTGAAAAAGAAATGGAGGGATTTACAGCTCCTGAAACAAAAGGCAAATGGTCGTTAAGGGCATCCATTACCGGCGAATTGGTATTTGATAATGTTAAAGTTCCTAAAGATCATTTATTGCCAAATGTTAAAGGATTGAAAGGGCCTCTGAGTTGTTTGAATTCTGCCAGGTATGGAATTGCCTGGGGAGCAATAGGAGCTGCCATGGATTGTTACAATACGGCCTTAGAATATTCCCTGGAAAGAAAACAGTTCAACAAACCGATCGCATCCTTCCAGTTAATTCAGAAAAAACTGGCAGAGTTTGTTACCGAAATTACCAAGGCTCAACTGATGGCCTGGCGACTTGGAGTTCTGCGAAATGAAGGTAAAGCCACACCGGCTCAGATCTCAATGGCTAAAAGAAACAATGTAAATATGGCTTTGCAGATTGCCCGTGAATCAAGGCAAATACTGGGAGCAATGGGCATTACCGATGATTTTCCGATGATGCGCCACATGATGAATCTGGAGTCGGTGATTACCTATGAAGGCACACATGATATTCATTTGCTGATCACTGGCAACGACATTACTGGAATCAGTGCATTTGTTTAATCCTTCACCGGGATTATCAATACCGGCCGGGTGGATCGGTGTAAAACTTCCTTGCTCACACTTCCTACAAAAATGTCATACATCATACCATGACCATGTGATCCGGTGATGATCATATCAGCATCAATGTCGTCTGCTTCTTCAAGAATTGTGGAAACTGTGGGACCTTGCAAAAGGAGCGGTGTAACTTTTAACCCTTTAGTCTTCATTGGTTCAGCCAGCGACTGCAAATCGCGGTGTTTCTGCTGATACTTTTTCGCAATAAAATCACGCTCGGTTTGCGGCCCAACATCATAACCCACAAAATCAGGATCGGGCTGAACGACGTGGACCAGCCAAATTTGAGGATTAATTTTAAGTCCGATCTCAATTACTTTATCGATGATTGTCTCTGTAATGGATGACATATCAACTGCAACTAGTAGTTTCATGTTTTTGTGTTTTTAGATACCATAAATTTACAAAATATTTTTGGATCAATTTGCCTGATCCTCATATAATAAACATATAAGGAAGGGATTGTGTTATCTTTGCATGCGGATTTTTTATCATGGAGAAAGAAATACTTTTTGGCAAAACACTGGATCAACTGAAGCAAGTGGTTTTGGAACTTGGACTGCCTGCTTTTACTGCTAAACAACTTGCGGATTGGTTGTATAAAAAGGAGGTGACTTCCTTTGAGGACATGACAAACCTTTCCAAAAACGCACGCCATTTACTTTCGGAAAAATATGAAGTTGGCTTAGTGGCGCCTTCCTCAGTAAGTGTTTCGACTGACGGAACCAAAAAATACCTTTACCCTGTTAAGAACAAGCAGTTTATCGAAGCTGCCTATATTCCCGATCGCGACCGGGCTACCTTATGCGTTTCGTCACAGGTGGGCTGCCGCATGGGCTGCCGCTTTTGCATGACAGCCAGGCAGGGCTTTCAAAGTAATTTAACGGCCGGAGAAATTGTAAACCAGATCCGCAGTTTGCCCGAGCGGGATTCGCTAACAAATATCGTTTACATGGGTATGGGTGAACCTATGGATAATTACCATCATGTAATTCAGAGTCTTGAGATATTAACTGCTGATTGGGGTTTTGCAATGAGCCCGCGACGGATTACGGTGTCAACCATAGGCATTATCGGAACCATGACAAAATTCCTGAATGACAGTGAGTGCCATTTGGCTGTTAGTCTCCATTCTCCCTTTGATGATGAGCGACGGATGCTGATGCCTGTTCAGAACAACCACCCCATCGAGGAGGTTTTAAAGGTGATCCGCGAATATGATATGAGTCGCCAACGAAGGGTTTCATTCGAATATATCATGTTCAAAGACCTGAATGATACACCCCGGCACGTGAATCAACTGGCCAGATTATTAAATGGAATTCGCTGCCGCATTAATCTAATACGGTTTCATCCCATCCCCGATGCTCCCTATCGCTCGTCCTCTGATGAAACCATACAACAATTTATCGACGGACTGAATAACAAGGGAATCCGAACTACTTTGCGTGCAAGCCGTGGTCAGGATATCGAGGCTGCATGTGGATTGCTCTCCACCAAAGCGTTGTTAAAGCAAAAAAATTAAGATTATCTCAGACGAAATTTTATGGGCAAACTAAAAATTGCCTGCATCGGGTTTCCCTCTTTTAGGGCCGGCTGCCAGGCTGGCATTGATTGAATAACGCGAAGTGCTTCTTCATCACATCCTCCACCAATACCTCTGATTATTTTAGCATTGGTGATAGATCCATCCTTTTCGACAATAAAGGAAATTACCACTGTGCCCTGAATATCAAGGCGAGCTGCTTTTGCTGGATATTGAATGTTTTCGCTTAAATAACGCTGGAGCATTTCCTGACCGCCAGGGAATTGCGGCATTTGGTCAACAACTGTGAAAAAGTGTTCGTTCTCTTTTCGTTGAGTGTTTAGCGATTTTTTTTCTGAAGAAGCACTTTCAGTTTTAATCATAACGGAATTGGCTGCAGACTTTGGTGCCGACCTGATCGCTTTGTCTTGTACAACGGCCTCGTCCAGGTAAATGCCCTCAAATTCCTGGTCGTAAACAATCACTTCTCCAAGATAATATTCTACTGGTTGTGTAGACGCAATAGCCGCTTCAGCAGGGGTCGCTTCCATTCGGGCCCCGCTTTCTTCTGCCAATTGTTTTAATATTTGAGTATCGGCACTTGATATTTGAGGCTTCTGAATTTTCATTGGAGTTAATTTCCCATTCCGTTTGGGCAAACTAATATCTTCATTTGCAGTTTCGATGGTGTTTGTTTTTTCTTGTTCCGGTGTTTCCGAAACATAGTCTTCACTTCCAATGCCAGATACCTCCTCAGTTTCCACTGATTGGTCATTGGCTTGATGATCTGCCTGGTTTTTTGCTTTTGGCATGGAAGGAACAGATGTATTGTCAACGCTGATCTTTTGAGCGGTTTGAGGTTGCTTTATAACAATTTGATCCGTGAGAAAATAAAGAAATCCAATAAAGATAACAAGAGAAGCTGCTGCACCAATCCAGGCAATACGACCTCTGATTTGAATTGTTTTTGCGGGTTGCTTTGGCGAACGATCATCAAATTTTTTCTTCAAATCGTTCCTGAGGGTATCAATATTTTCTGTTAGCTGATCAACATGCTGAACCGAAGCCAAACCTTCCACAGCATCTCTGCAAAACTCACAATTATTCAGGTGCATTTGGATGCTTTCCAATTCATCATTGGTCACCTCAGCTTTGGTATACCTGAGCAGTGTATCCTGTGTAAGGCAGCCCGAAGGATTAAATAAACCATATGTGTTTTTGCTACTGCTCATTCTTCAAGAAAGATCTTTAAATTTCTCTTACCATTCTGTATGTAACTTTTCACATTTTTCATGCTGTAACCCGTAATTTCAGAAACCTCCAGGTAACTTTTATTTTGTAAATATAGCAATTCAATACATGTGCGCTGTTCTGTTTTAAGCTGCTTTATCCCTTGTTTCAGTTTGGGGATTTTTTCTGAAATGTCAGAACTGTTATTATGATGAAAAACATCCACAGATTCCATAATTTCTGCCCGGATTTTTTCATAAATCTCCACACGACCCTTCTCTTCCTTTCCATTTTTTCGAAGTTCCATCAGACAATGGTTTTTTGAAACGGAGTAAATCCAGCTTTTGAAATTTTCAACTTTATGCTCCCTTAGTTTAAGATGAAGATCCTCAAATATCTGCATCACCGCATCTTTGCTGTTTTCCTCATGCTTGAGGTATTTCAAACAAACACCATAAACCAGGTGGGTATACCGGTTGAATATTTCGCCAATATATTTTGTATCGGAAGTTTTTTGATACTGAAAAATCAATTTCTCATCGGAATGTGATTTAATATCACCTTCACGATCGGACCTGAAATTGATTTTAATAAACATGTGGAATTTGCTTTAGGGCAATTGGTTACAAACTTTATACCATGTGCTATAACGCAGTTTCTGAAAAAAAATTGAATCTGCTTTATGGAATTTCTGCTGTTTGCTCATCTCAATATCAACTAAACAAATTACGAACCTTTAAAATTCAAAACTATGAAAAACAGTAAATCAATAGTAAAGAATTCCAACACAAAAAACGGAAAGCTCGAAAAAAAGCGAAGCATGTTCTTTCAGATCGGAATGATCCTCAGCCTTGCTATTGTGCTGGCGGCATTTGAATGGACAACCGTCAGAACCTATACTTTATCCGACTGGAATCTTGGTGAGAATATTCCAATTGAGCAAATGATTGATGTTACAGTTCAGGAGCAGCCCAAACCAAAACCTAAGCCGGTTATTCAAACTTCGATCATTGAAATAATCGATAACAACACACCTGTCGAAGTTGAAGAAATCATTTGGGAAGAGCCGGATGAGGGATTGAACGATTTAGACTATTTTGTAGACGAAGAGTCAGGTGAAGAGGAAGAAGAACCCCCTATTTTTATTTCTTCCGAGGAAAGACCTTTATTCCCAGGCGGTGATAAAGCGATGTACGAATTTTTGTATGATCGGATTAAATATCCTGAAATTGCAAGGGAAACAGGAATTCAAGGTACTGTTTATGTCAAGTTTGTGGTATGGAATGATGGCTCTATCAGAAACATTCAATTGTTAAGGGGAATTGGCGGTGGTTGTGATGAAGAGGCCTTAAGAATTGTAAAATTGATGCCCAAATGGAAACCCGGATTGCAAAGAACCCTGCCAGTAAATGTTCAGATGGTTTTACCGGTTAAGTTTGTTTTAAAATAAAAAGTCATGAAAAGTAATTCAATAAAACTGAAATCGCTGTTCATCATCAGTCTTCTGCTCTTACAAGGCGGAAGACTGATTAGTCAACCAGAAACAATCCCTGACAAAACGGAATCTCCGTATTTCTTTGTACAGTCGGATGATCCGGATGCGGAAGCCCTCCCATTAAAATCTACATCTGCTGAAGTAAATATCGCCGGCGTGATTGCCGATGTAAAGGTGAAGCAAGTGTATAAAAACGAAGGGACCAAACCCATAGAAGCCATTTATGTTTTTCCCGGATCAACGCGGGCCGCGGTTTACGGCATGCAAATGACCATTGGTGAACGAACCATTATTGCCAAGATTGAGGAAAAACAAAAAGCTCGTCAGGATTATGAGGCAGCAAAGCAAAATGGTCAGAGTGCCTCTTTGCTCGAAAAGCAACGACCCAATGTTTTCCAGATGAATGTGGCCAATATCATGCCCGGCGACTTGATCAAAGTGGAACTTTTTTACACCGAATTACTGGTACCTGAAGAAGGTATTTACGAATTTGTTTACCCTACTGTGGTAGGCCCGCGCTATAGCAGTCCAAGCGAAGACCTCGCTAGTGCAGGCAACAAGTGGGTTTCGAATCCATATACCCATGAGGGCGAACTTCCACTTTACAAGTTCAACCTGAAAGTGAATCTCAATGCCGGTATGCCCTTACAGGATGTGGTTTGCCCTACGCACCAGGCCGATGTGCAATTTCTGAATGCCAACAAGGTGAAAATTGAATTGCCGGAGACTGAAAGCGCTGGAGGAAACCGTGATTTCATCTTGAAATACAGATTAAAGGGAAGCCAAATTCAGTCGGGTTTGCTCACTTATGAGGGCGAAGAAGAAAACTTCTTTTTATTAATGGTTCAGCCTCCCGAGCAGGTAAAGCCTGAAAATATTCCTCCTCGGGAATATGTGTTTATTGTTGATGTTTCCGGGTCCATGTATGGTTTTCCGTTGGATGTAACCAAAGAATTGCTTAATAATCTGATTGGCAATTTACGGTCAGTTGATAAGTTTAATGTGTTATTGTTTGCCGGCGATTCAGAACTGTTTTCGCCTGAATCAGTTGAAGCCAATTCTGCTAATATAAAATCAGCGATCAGTTTTATAGAGAACCAGCGCGGAGGGGGCGGAACAGAATTGTTGCCTGCCCTGAAACGTGCACTCGCATTAAAAGGCACCGAAGATTTTGCCCGCACCTTTGTTATTGCAACTGATGGGTATGTTTCGGTTGAAAAAGACGCCTTTGATCTGATCCGCAAGAATATGGGAAAAGCTAACTTTTTCACTTTTGGGATAGGCTCCTCCGTTAACCGATTTTTGGTTGAAGGAATGGCCCATGTTGGCAAAGGAATTCCTTTTGTTGCGATCAACCAAACCGAAGCCAAATCAATGGCAACAAAATTCAGGAATTATGTAACTAACCCTGTTTTGACAAATATCCATGTGAATTTTGAAGGTTTGGATGTGTATGATGTGGAACCCCTCGAGGTACCGGATGTATTTTCCGAAAGACCCCTTTTGGTTTATGGAAAATATCATGGGCAGGCTAGCGGTTCAGTGAAAGTTACCGGGAAAACAGGGACTCAGAACTTTGAATGGGGAATGGGTATCAGAAATGAAAATGGGGCTTCTGACAATTCAGCATTGCGCTATTTATGGGCTCGTGAACGGATCCGGCTGCTAGATGATTACAGCAACCTGGCCCAGAATGAAGAGCATGCAGATGAGATGACCTCACTTGGTTTAAAATACAATTTATTGACTGCCTATACTTCATTTGTTGCAATTGACTCGCAGGTTCGAAATGATGGTGGTGAACAAACAACCGTTAAACAACCCTTACCGCTGCCATTGGGTGTTAGTGATTATGCGGTTGGAGCCAATGGCTATTTTAACGGAGTTATGTTAAATAAAAGCAGTATGAACAGATCAGTGTCTGCTAATGCACTTGATTGCATGGTCATTGTAGAGAACATTGAACTTGAGGAATCAAATGAACCGGTAATATTCTCTATTGCTGAAAAGCAACCCGAGTATTCGGGTGGGACCACGGCACTTTTGAGTTTTATTTCAAGTAATTTTATTTATCCGAAGGAAATCACTGGTAAAGGAGTTTATGGAACCATAATCCTGCAATTTGTTGTAAAAGCAGATGGTACTCTGGAAGACATTGAGGTGCTTAAAGGACTGGAAGTTCTGTTGGATAAGGAAGCGGTTCGGGTGTTGAAATTAACAAGTGGAAATTGGAGTCCTGGTCTTCAACGAGGAAAAGCAGTTAATGTAAAGATGACCATTCCTATACGAATAGAACCGTAAATTAAATATTAACAAACCCAGAAGCCATGAGGTAAAGCCCGGAAGTAGAAAAGCTATTTCCGGGCTTTTTGTTTCTAAATTTGTCGAGAATAGATGAATTATTTGAAAACGTTAAATATTTCCAAAAAAAAGAGTTAATCCCTTGGTATTAATAAAAATCCCTCTACTTTTGTGAATCAATTAACAATAGAAATATATTATGAAACCTACTCACATTGAGCACATTGGAATTGCAGTAAAAAGTCTGGATGAAGCGATTCCATTCTACGAAAAAGTACTTGGATTAAAATGTTATGCCATCGAAGATGTGGCGGATCAAAAAGTGAAAACCGCTTTTTTTATGGTTGGGCAAACCAAAATCGAATTACTCGAATCTACCGATCCTGAGGGACCCATTGGTAAATTCATCGAAAAGAAGGGTCAGGGTATCCATCACATCGCTTTTGCACAAGAGAATGTAAATGATGCACTTAAACAAGCTGAGGAAAACGGAGTCCAACTCATTGATAAAACATCTCGCAAAGGAGCTGAAGGCCTTGATATTGGCTTCCTTCACCCTAAATCGACTTTTGGTGTGTTGATGGAGTTTTGTGGGAAATAGTTGAATTGGTTGAATCAGTTTAATTAGTTGAAACCATTGAATCAGTTAAACTGGTTGAATTGGGAGCCAGAAAGTTAGGCCATCAGCAAAGAATTAGAATTTTATAATATCCAAAAACAAGAGAAACCATGAGCAACCAGGATAAGGTTCGTCAGTTGGTTGAACTGAGAGAGAAAGCCCGCCTTGGTGGAGGTGAACACCGTATCGAGGATCAGCATAAAAAGGGAAAATACACAGCCCGTGAACGGATCGAAATGATCCTCGATGAAGGTAGTTTTGAAGAATTCGATATGTTCGTGACGCACCGCAGTCACGATTTCGGACTAGAGAATCAACATTACCTTTCCGATGGTGTGATCACCGGCCACGGAACCATCGACGGACGTGTGGTTTATATTTTCTCACAGGATTTCACGGTATTCGGCGGCTCACTTTCCGAAACCTTTGCACTGAAGGTGTGTAAGGTGATGGACCAGGCCATGAAAGTGGGAGCACCCATCATCGGGATCAACGACAGCGGTGGCGCTCGTATACAGGAGGGTGTGAAGAGCCTCGCGGGCTATGCCGAAATTTTCCAAAGAAACATCATGGCTTCGGGTGTGATACCGCAGATCTCGGCCATTTTCGGCCCATGTGCGGGTGGTGCGGTTTACTCACCGGCCCTCACCGATGTGATCATCATGAGCGAAAAAACCAGCTACATGTTCGTGACTGGTCCAAGGGTAACAAAAACCGTAACCGGTGAAGATATTTCTACCGAAGATTTGGGAGGTGCAGATGTGCATACCTCCAAGTCAGGCGTTGCACACTTTAAAGCAGATGACGAACAAGAGGGATTTATGTTGATCCGCAAAGTGCTGGAATATCTTCCGCAAAATAACCTGGAAGATCCGCCTCTGGCAGAATGCAACGATCCCATCGATCGAATGGACGACAGCCTGAATGAGGTGATCCCTGAAGATCCCAATAAACCATACAATGTAAAAGATGTAATTTATCCCATCGTTGATCATGGTGAGTTCCTGGAGTTTCACAGGCATTACGCCAAAAACATTGTGGTTGGATTCGCACATTTTAATGGAATCCCCTGTGGGATCGTAGCTAACCAGCCAAATTTCCTGGCGGGTGTTCTCGATATAAATTCTTCCAGGAAAGCAGCGAGGTTTGTACGCTTTTGCGATGCGTTTAATATTCCAATTGTCACCCTTGTTGATGTTCCGGGATTTTTGCCCGGTAGTGCCCAGGAATACGGTGGCATCATCACTCATGGAGCCAAACTGATGTTTGCCTACGGTGAAGCTACAGTTCCTAAGGTGACTATCACTTTGCGGAAATCGTATGGTGGAGCCCATGATGTAATGGGTTCGAAACAATTGCGGGGTGATATCAACTATGCATGGCCAACTGCTGAAATAGCCGTGATGGGACCCAAAGGAGCCATTGAGGTTTTGGAAGGGAAAAATATTGCCAAAATTGAAGATCTGAAAGAGCGTGCAAAATATCTGGCTGATAAGGAAGAAGAATACCGGAACAAGTTTGCCAACCCTTATGAGGCTGCACGATACGGCTACATCGATGATGTGATCGAACCGCGGAATACCCGTTTCAGGATCATTCGTGCGTTGAGTACGCTCTCAACCAAAAAGGATAAAAACCCAGTGAAAAAACACAGCAATATTCCGCTTTAAAAAATATAAAGATGATTGCAGAGATAACATTTGACTTTTCAGCCATTTCGGAATTCTCCGTTGTGCTGGCGGTGGTGGGATACCTCACGGTGTTTTTTGCCCTGGTGATCATGTATTTTGTGTATAACAACATCCCCAAGCTGATCAATCTGAAAATCAGGCAACGGCTCAGGAAAGAAGGAAAACACGTCGAGGCCGATGATGAACTGGCCATGGTAGGAGAGGTGAATGCTGCCATCAGTATGGCTTTGTTTATGTACCTGAACGAACACGATGAAGAGAGCCATACCCTTACCATTAAAAATGTTCAACGATCCTACACGCCATGGAGCTCTAAAATTTATAATGTCAACGATTACTTTAAAATGAAATAAAACCCATGAAGAAATTTAAATTCACCATACGGGGAAACGATTACGATGTGGAGGTCCACAAGTTTGAGGACAACATCGCCAAAGTGGAGGTGAACGGAACCTGTTACGAAGTGGAAGTTCACAAGCAGGTGGCACAACCTAAAACGCCGGTTCTGGTTCGTCAGGAGGTGCCGGCACCGCGCCGCAGCGAAACGAAGATCAAAAAAAGCATCGGTTCTTTCCAGATCAAGGCCCCCTTGCCCGGCAATATCATGCAGGTATTGGCTCGAACAGGTGATGAGGTGAAAAAAGGCGATAAACTTCTGGTTTACGAAGCAATGAAAATGGAAAACAGCATCCTGGCGGAAAAAGATGGTAGTATTTCAGCCATAAAAGTTCAGCCCGGCGATAGTGTCCTGGAAGGTGATGTGTTAATTGAATTATCATGAAGATCTCCCTCAGAAAAGCGCTAACCGTTTTTGGAATATTGGCGATATTGACCATTCTGTCAGGTTGGATCCAAGCCGATGAATCGGGCGCTCAAAAATCACCGCGAACAGAACAAACACAAGTGGAGCAGCAGGTTCCTCCTGCCGATCATCTTTCGGATCCTATGGAAGGGATTCAGCGGTTTTTCAGTTATACCGGATTTGCCAATGCCACCTGGGGACATATCATCATGATCGCAGTGGGGTTGTTTTTTATTTTTCTGGCGATTCGATACGATTATGAACCGTTGCTGCTGATCCCGATCGGGGTTGGAGTTCTTATTGGTAACATTCCATTTATGTTAAATGCCGGCCTGAAGATCGGAATTTATGAAGATGGTAGTGTTTTAAACTACTTATATTATGGTGTGAAAACCGGGATTTATCCGCCATTGATTTTTCTGGGCATTGGCGCCATGACTGATTTTTCATCACTAATTTCCAATCCGCGTTTGATGCTTTTGGGAGCTGCAGCTCAATTAGGGATTTTTGCTACTTTCCTGGGTGCACTAACACTGGGTTTTCATCCAGCTGAAGCGGGCGCCATCGGTATCA
>ERZ795053.43-NODE-43-length-134976-cov-7.874386_pt1 | contig 134976 bp, 109 predicted proteins | sample MGYA00375137_ERZ795053 | MGnify/ENA primary metagenome ERZ795053 (study PRJEB30182, sample SAMN05720284) | activated sludge metagenome | isolation source: Anaerobic digester | place: Hong Kong | collected 2014-12-17 ... | reverse complement strand
GATTCTCCTCAACGGCTCGTTCTTAACAAGTGGTGCAGTGAGGAAGATAATAAGATGGAGAAGTGCGGAAGAGGTCGAAGGTTCCCGGCCCGACAGAAGTCGTTCTGGCGGGGATTCTCCTCAACGGCTCTATAGGCAGGTAAAGCATAAATATTACATGAAGTAATAAAAAATAATGTCACTAAATTCAAGTCAGTTATAACAAATTTTGACAATTTTAATTTTAATTATATCTCACAAATCAATTATTTAAGTAACCTGTTTATTTAATATTCAAAATGGCTAAAGAAAAATTTGATCGTTCCAAACCACACGTAAACATTGGAACCATCGGTCACGTTGACCACGGAAAAACAACCTTAACCGCTGCTATCACAAGTGTGTTGGCCGACAAAGGTTTTGCTGAACAACGTTCATTCGACTCAATTGACAACGCTCCTGAAGAAAAAGAGCGTGGTATTACCATTAACACCTCTCACGTAGAGTATCAGACGGAGAAAAGACACTATGCACACGTTGACTGTCCCGGTCACGCTGACTATGTAAAAAACATGGTAACAGGTGCTGCTCAGATGGACGGTGCCATATTGGTGGTGGCTGCTACTGACGGTCCTATGCCTCAGACACGCGAGCACATCCTTCTTGCACGTCAGGTAGGTGTTCCTAAAATTGTTGTGTTCATGAACAAAGTGGACATGGTGGACGATCCTGAATTGCTTGACCTGGTAGAAATGGAAATCCGCGAACTTTTGAGTTTCTATGAGTTTGATGGTGCAAACACACCTATCATCCGTGGTTCTGCTTTAGGTGGATTGAATAAAGATCCAAAGTGGGTTGATACTATTCTTCAGCTGATGAATGCTGTGGATGAATATATTCCAATTCCTCCACGTCAGGTTGACCTTCCTTTCCTGATGCCGGTAGAAGACGTATTCTCTATCACAGGTCGTGGTACTGTTGCTACAGGACGTATCGAAAGAGGTGTTATCAACTCTAACGACAACGTTGAGATCATCGGAATGCAGGAGAAAAAACTTACCTCTACCGTAACAGGTGTGGAAATGTTCCGCAAAATCCTTGATCGTGGTGAAGCTGGTGACAACGTAGGTTTGTTGTTACGTGGTATTGAAAAAACCGATATCCGCAGAGGTATGGTTGTTGCAAAACCGGGTTCAATCACTCCGCACACTGAGTTCAAAGCAGAAATCTATGTGTTGAAGAAAGAAGAAGGTGGACGTCACACTCCGTTCCATAACAAATATCGTCCTCAGTTTTACTTACGTACAACTGACGTAACAGGTGAAATTGCATTACCTGAAGGACGCGAAATGGTTATGCCTGGTGACAACGTAACTATTACAGTAAAATTAATTGTTCCTGTTGCTATGGACAAAGGTCTTCGTTTCGCAATCCGTGAAGGTGGACGTACCGTAGGTGCAGGTCAGGTTATTGAGATAATTAAATAATTGTAACGGTCAGAATCAGTCCTGAGGTAAACCCGGGACTGATTTGAAACCGGAACAATTTCAGGTGACGGAAAATTCGAACCTGCCGGAGACCGGAACTTTAAATTACGAGTGTAGTTCAAGGGTAGAATAGCGGTCTCCAAAACCGTTGATGGGAGTTCGAATCTCTCCACTCGTGCAGAAGGAGAACAAAGGTTGAAACCAGAAGTCAAATCAATTATTGACGTAATTTATTAAAATAGATGAAAAAAATCAGAGCATACGTACGCGAATCTTACCTTGAGCTTTCAACCAAGGTGACGTGGCCTACATGGGCTGAACTTCAAAGCAGTGCTATTGTGGTGCTGGTAGCTTCGTTAATCATTGGGTTGATTATATTTGTTATGGACTTCCTGTCGCAGGGCTTGATGAATACGCTGTATAAACTGTTCTAATAAAAATGCAGATGACAGAGACAGGCAAAAAATGGTACGTTATACGTGCTATCAGTGGAAAGGAAAAGAAGGTGAAGGAGTATATCGAGTCCGAAATAGAACATCAGGGATGGAAGAATGATATAGCACAGGTGCTTATCCCAACTGAAAAAGTATATAAGATAAAAGACGGAAAAAAAGTAAGTAAAGATCGCAGCTACCTGCCGGGTTATGTGCTTATTGAAGCTAATCTGACAGGGGAGATGCCACATATCATTGAAAATATTACAGGAGTGATCAGCTTTTTAGGTCCTAAAGGCGAGGCTCCAACACCATTGCGCCAGGCCGAGGTGAACAGAATTTTAGGAAAGGTAGATGAGTTGGCCGATTCAGAAGAGGTATTGAATATACCTTTTGTGGTAGGTGAGTCAGTAAAAGTAACAGACGGACCTTTTAACAGTTTCTCAGGAGTGATTGAAGAAGTGTATGAAGATAAAAAGAAACTGAAAGTAATGGTTAAGATCTTCGGGCGTAAAACTCCGCTGGAGCTTAGCTATATGCAGGTAGAAAAAGAATAAAACATTATACGAAGTAAAACGGATTTAAAAGTAACAGGCTTCCACTGTAGAAAATTTTAAATACACAGGCACTTCACAAGTTGATTAAAAAACAAATAAAATGGCAAAAGAAGTAGGAGCACTAATAAAGTTACAGGTAAAAGGCGGAGCAGCAAATCCCGCACCTCCTATTGGTCCCGCACTGGGAGCTAAGGGTGTGAACATTATGGAGTTCTGCAAACAGTTCAATGCCCGTACACAGGACCAGGCAGGAAAAGTTCTTCCTGTGATCATTACCGTATATACCGACAAGTCGTTTGACTTTATTATCAAACGTCCACCGGTATCGGTTCAGTTACTGGAAGCTGCTAAAATAAAAACCGGTTCAGCAGAGTCTAATCGTAAAAAAGCAGGAACAGTAAAATGGGATCAGGTAAAAGCAATTGCTCAGGATAAAATGCCTGACTTAAACTGCTTTACCATTGAAGCGGCAATGAGCATGGTTGCAGGTACTGCACGCAGTCTTGGAATTGCTATTGAAGGCGAAAAACCTTATTAATAGCAACAGCAAAATAGTTAAATTAACAGAAGGAGTTTCGCTTAGCGAAACGTTTGCACTTCACAAATAAAATAAAATGGCAAAACTTACAAAAAACCAGAAACTGGTTACCGGGAAGTACGACAGCGAAAAAATGTACACGCTGCAGGACGCTTCCAAAATTGTAAAAGACATCACCTTTACCAAGTTTGACGCATCAGTGGATGTGAGTGTTCGCCTGGGAGTAGATCCCCGTAAGGCAAACCAAATGGTACGTGGTATTGTTACATTACCTCATGGTACTGGTAAAACAGTGAAAGTACTTGTGCTCTGCACACCCGACAAAGAAGCCGAAGCAAAAGCTGCCGGAGCTGATTATGTAGGCTTAGATGAGTACATTACCAAAATTGAACAGGGTTGGGTTGATATGGATGTGGTTATCACCATGCCTGCAGTAATGGCTAAGGTGGGTAAATTAGGACGGGTACTTGGACCACGCAACCTGATGCCAAATCCGAAAACAGGAACTGTTACCAACGATATTGGAAAAGCAGTAACCGAAGTAAAAGGAGGTAAAATTGATTTCAAAGTTGACAAAACAGGAATCATTCATGCTTCAGTTGGAAAAGTATCGTTTGATGCAAACAAAATTTATGAGAATGCAAATGAACTGATACAAACCATAATCAAGTTGAAGCCTTCTTCAGCAAAAGGTGCTTATGTAAAAAGTGTATCAATGAGCAGCACCATGAGCCCGGGAATTAAGGTAGATACCAAATCCATTGCAGGTTAACAGTTATAACCATTAAAACATTTGTAAAATGACAAGAGACGAAAAAAATTTAGAAATAGAAAGCCTTGCACAGCAGTTTACGCAATTCCCTAATTTCTACATAACCAATGTAGAAAATCTGGACAGCGACAAGACTTCCAAACTGCGCAGATTATGCTTTAATAAGAATGTAAAATTGCGTGTTGCAAAAAATAATCTTATCAAAAAAGCATTGCAGAAATTAGATGCAAACGCTTATGAATCGCTGATACCTACATTAAAAGGTACATCAGCTATCATGTTCAGCGAAGTATCCAATGTGCCTGCAAAACTGATTAAGGAATTCCGCGCTAAGGATTCCATTCCTGCAATAAAAGCTGCATGGATTGACTCATCATTATTTATCGGAGACAACCAGATAGACACACTGGCAAATCTGAAATCGAAGAATGAGTTGATTGCAGAAGTTATTGCATTGTTACAATCACCGGCCAAGAATGTTGTTTCTCAGCTTCAGTCGAGCGGAAGCAAACTTGCCGGCATACTCAAGACGTTAGAAGAAAAGGGTTCATAAAGCTTCCACCTTTCGAATCTTACACTATAACTATAATTATCAAATTTTAAAACAAATTAAAAATTAATAAAATGGCAGATTTAAATGCATTCGCAGAACAGTTAGTAAACCTTACTGTTAAAGAAGTTCAGGAACTTTCAACGATTTTAAAAGACAAGTACGGCATTGAGCCTGCTGCTGCTGCACCTGTAATGGTAGCAGGTGGTGGCGCTGCTGCCGGAGGTGCTGCTGCTGAAGAAAAAACATCTTTTGATGTAATTCTTAAGTCAGGCGGAAACGCAAAACTTGCAGTAGTGAAATTGGTAAAAGAATTGAGCGGACTTGGCCTGAAAGAAGCTAAAGATCTTGTAGATGGCGCTCCGAAACCGGTTAAAGAAGGAGTTTCTAAAGAAGAAGCAAATTCAATCAAGCAACAACTTGAAGAAGCCGGTGCTGAAGTTGAAATTAAGTAATATTTCAACAATAAAACAATCATAGGCCTTTCCGTTTTCGGGGAGGCCTATACCCCTTTTCGAGCCATCAGTTTGAGGATGGAAAAAATTAAAATTTTGATTGAAATCAATTTAAAATAATAATCACTTGGCTGCAATCACTACAACGTCAGATAAAGGCGGATCAAAAAGAATAAACTTCTCTAAGAATAAAAACCTGATAGACTATCCTGACTTTCTTGATATACAATTAAAGTCATTTCAGGATTTCTTCCAGATTGAAACAACTTCTGACAACCGTCAGAACGAAGGACTTTACAAAGTATTTGCTGAAAATTTTCCGATAACTGATTCACGAAACAACTTCGTGCTTGAGTTTTTGGATTATTTCATTGACCCTCCACGTTATTCCATACAGGAATGTCTGGAGCGCGGACTTACACACAGTGTTCCGTTAAAAGCAAAACTTAAACTGTATTGTACCGATCCTGAACACGAAGATTTTGAAACCATCATTCAGGATGTTTATCTGGGAACCATCCCATACATGACTCCCAAAGGTACATTCGTTATCAATGGTGCTGAGCGTGTAATTGTGTCACAGTTGCATCGCTCGCCCGGAGTATTCTTCGGACAAAGCCGCCATGCCAACGGAACCAAATTATATTCAGCCCGTGTAATTCCATTCAAAGGATCATGGATTGAGTTTGCTACTGACATCAACAATGTCATGTATGCCTACATTGACCGTAAAAAGAAATTCCCGGTAACAACTCTGTTACGTGCAATAGGTTTTGAGAGTGATAAACAAATTCTCGAAATCTTTGGCCTTGCTGATGAAGTGAAGGTAAGCAAGTCAGGTTTGAAATCGCATGTAGGACGTAAACTTGCTGCAAGAGTACTTAAATCATGGGTAGAAGATTTTGTGGATGAAGATACCGGTGAAGTAGTATCCATTGAACGTAATGAGATTATTCTGGAAAGAGAAATTATTCTGGAAGATCATCATATTGACCTGATCATTGATGCAGGAGTAAAATCAATTATTCTCCATAAAGAAGATGGCAACTCAGCTGATTTTGCCATCATCTACAACACGCTTCAGAAAGATACTTCCAACTCTGAGAAAGAAGCGGTTGAACATATTTACCGTCAGTTGCGTAATGCAGAACCACCGGATTATGAAACAGCACGCGGTATCATTGAAAAATTATTCTTCTCCGACAAACGTTACGATTTAGGAGAAGTAGGCCGTTACAGAATTAATAAAAAACTGAACCTGCATACGCCTGAGGATGTAAAGGTACTGACCAAGGAAGATATTATCCTTATCATCAAATACCTTATACAGCTTATCAACTCCAAGGCCGATGTGGACGATATTGACCACCTCAGCAACAGACGTGTTCGTACTGTGGGTGAGCAGTTATACTCTCAGTTTGGTGTTGGTCTGTCACGTATGGCACGTACCATCCGTGAGCGTATGAATGTTCGCGACAGCGAAGTGTTTACACCCGCAGACCTGATTAATGCAAAAACATTATCATCAGTTATCAACTCATTCTTCGGAACCAACCAGTTATCACAGTTTATGGATCAAACCAATCCATTGGCAGAGATAACTCACAAACGCAGGCTTTCTGCCCTTGGACCCGGAGGTCTCTCACGCGAGCGTGCAGGATTTGAGGTGCGTGACGTACACTATACACACTATGGCCGCTTATGTACCATTGAAACACCGGAAGGACCAAACATCGGTTTGATTTCTTCGCTGTGCGTGTTTGCAAAAATTAATAATCTGGGCTTTATAGAAACTCCATATCGTGTGATTGAAAACGGTAAGGTAGATTTGGAACGCCCACCGGTATTTTTAACTGCTGAAGAAGAAGACAATAAAGTTATTGCTCAGGCAAATGCTCACATTGATGCATCAGGAAACTTTAAAGATGCTCGTGTGAAAGCACGCTACGAAGGTGATTTCCCTGAAGTAGAACCTGAACATCTGCATCTGATGGACGTTGCTCCAAACCAGATTGCATCCATTGCTGCATCGCTCATTCCGTTTCTCGAACATGACGATGCCAACCGTGCGCTCATGGGATCGAACATGCAACGCCAGGCAGTGCCATTGATGCGTCCTGAAGCGCCTGTAGTAGGTACCGGACTTGAAGGACAGGTTGTACGCGACTCACGCGTGCTGGTAAATGCTGAGTATGATGGAGTGGTGGAATATGTTGATGCTAACGAAATACATGTACGCAGCATTCGCACCGATGACGAAAAATTATTGTCATTTGAAGAAGATGTAAAAGTTTATCATCTGACTAAATTCCAGAAAACAAATCAGAGCACCTGTATCAATCTGCGTCCTATTGTAAAGAAAGGTGAGAAAGTAAAAGCAGGACAGGTACTTTCAGAAGGTTATGCAACCAGAGACGGAGAACTGGCTTTGGGACGTAACCTGATGGTGGCATTCATGCCCTGGAAAGGAAATAACTTTGAGGATGCTATTGTGATTTCGGAGAAAGTTGTTCGTGATGACATATTCACTTCTATTCACGTGGATGAATATACCCTTGAAGTGCGCGATACCAAGAGAGGTTTGGAAGAACTTACTGCAGATATTCCTAACGTAAGCGAAGAAGCTACACGCGACCTGGACGAGAATGGTTTGATACGCGTAGGAGCTGAAGTAAAAGAAGGTGACATCATCATAGGAAAGATTACTCCAAAGGGAGAAACAGATCCTTCACCGGAAGAAAAACTTTTGCGTGCCATCTTTGGTGACAAAGCAGGTGACGTAAAAGATGCTTCACTGAAGCTTCCTCCATCCGTTAAAGGAGTGGTGATTGACAAGAAACTTTTCTCACGTGCAGTAAAAGACAAAAATTCGAAAACCGATGACAAGGCAATCATTTCAAAATTTGATGACGAGCAGGCAAAAGATCTTGCGGCACTGAAATCAAAACTGGTTGAAAAATTATTTGTGCTTGTAAACGGAAAAACATCTCAGGGTGTGATGGACATCTATAAAGAATTTGTCATTCCGAAAGGAAGCAAATTTACGCTGAAGATGTTGCAGGAATTAGATTACAATAATATCAACGCCAACAAGTGGACTACTGATAAAGACAGAAATGATCAGATAAAAGAACTGTTGCACAATTATAACATCCGAATGAATGACATCATCGGATCCTATAAGCGCAAGAAGTTTGCTGTTCAGGTAGGAGATGAATTACCTGCAGGTATTATGCAACTTGCAAAAGTGTATATTGCCAAGAAACGTAAACTTACAGTAGGTGATAAAATGGCGGGACGACATGGTAACAAAGGTATCGTGGCAAAAATTGTGCGCGAAGAAGAAATGCCTTTCCTTGCTGACGGAACTCCTGTTGATATAGTTCTTAATCCGCTGGGTGTACCTTCACGTATGAACCTTGGTCAGATTTATGAAACCGTACTTGGATGGGCAGGAAAAAAACTGGGAGTAAAATTTGCTACACCAATTTTTGATGGAGCCAATCATGAGGAGATAGAATCATATATTGAAAAAGCAGGATTGCCAAAGTTCGGTTCTACTTACCTGACTGACGGTGGTACAGGAGAGCGTTTTGACCAGCCGGCTACCGTAGGTATCATCTATATGCTTAAACTGGGTCACATGGTGGATGACAAAATGCACGCACGTTCAATCGGACCATACTCACTCATCACGCAACAGCCCCTCGGTGGTAAAGCACAGTTTGGTGGTCAGCGATTTGGTGAGATGGAGGTGTGGGCACTTGAAGCATTCGGTGCATCAAACATCCTTCAGGAATTACTTACCGTGAAATCGGATGACGTAATGGGAAGAGCTAAAGCATACGAAGCCATCGTTAAAGGCGATAACATGCCAACACCGGGAATTCCGGAATCATTCAACGTGTTATTGCATGAATTGCGTGGTTTAGGATTAAAAATTACTCTTGACTAATTAATTCGCAGATGAGGTGAAACACTTCATCTGCGGATTTAAATAACAACAGTTAAAAAAATAAAAAAAATAAAATGGCATTAAAGCGCGATACAAAAATAAAAAGCAACTTCTCCAAGATTATTATCAGTCTTGCTTCACCGGAGCATATTCTTGAGCAGTCAAGCGGAGAAGTATTAAAGCCTGAAACAATCAACTACAGAACGTATAAACCTGAGCGTGATGGTTTGTTCTGCGAGCGTATTTTCGGTCCTGTAAAAGACTGGGAATGTCATTGCGGAAAGTACAAACGTATTCGATATAAAGGCATCGTTTGCGACCGTTGCGGTGTTGAAGTAACTGAGAAGAAAGTAAGAAGAGAGCGTATGGGACACATCCAGTTGGTAGTGCCTGTTGCTCATATCTGGTATTTCCGTTCATTACCTAACAAAATCGGTTATCTGCTTGGGTTGCCAACCAAGAAACTTGACCTCATTATTTACTATGAGCGTTATGTGGTAATTCAACCCGGTATTAAAGCTCAGGATGGAATCAACTATCTCGATTTCCTGACTGAAGAAGAATACCTGAACATATTAGATGCACTTCCTAAAGAAAATCAGCATCTGGATGATACAGACCCCAACAAATTTATTGCAAAGATGGGTGCTGATGCTTTATATGAATTGTTGTCCCGACTTAATCTGGATGAACTTTCCTATAAACTGCGCCATCAGGCAAGCAACGAAACTTCCCAGCAACGTAAGAACGAAGCTTTGAAGCGATTGAATGTAGTAGAAGCGTTTCGTAATGCCAATCAGAATATAGAAAATCGTCCGGAGTGGATGATTGTAAAAGTTGTACCTGTAATACCACCCGAACTTCGTCCGTTGGTTCCGTTGGATGGAGGACGTTTTGCAACTTCTGACCTGAATGATTTGTACCGCAGGGTAATCATCAGAAACAACCGTTTGAAACGATTACTTGAAATAAAAGCTCCTGATGTTATCTTACGTAACGAAAAGCGTATGCTTCAGGAAGCTGTTGACTCACTGTTTGACAACTCACGTAAAGTGAATGCCGTTAAAACAGAATCAAACCGTGCACTGAAATCACTTTCAGATTCATTGAAAGGTAAGCAAGGACGTTTCCGTCAGAATCTGCTCGGTAAACGTGTTGACTATTCTGCACGTTCAGTAATTGTTGTAGGTCCTGAGTTGAAACTGCATGAGTGTGGTTTGCCAAAAGATATGGCTGCTGAATTGTTCAAGCCGTTTATTATTCGCAAACTGATTGAAAGAGGTATTGTAAAAACAGTGAAGTCAGCAAAGAAAATAGTTGACAGAAAAGATGCCATCGTTTGGGATATTCTTGAAAATGTACTCAAAGGTCATCCTGTATTACTCAACCGTGCTCCTACACTTCACCGTTTGGGTATTCAGGCATTCCAGCCAAAACTTATAGAGGGTAAAGCTATTCAGTTGCATCCGTTGGTATGTACAGCGTTCAACGCTGACTTTGACGGTGACCAGATGGCAGTGCACGTTCCGTTAGGAAACGCTGCAATTCTCGAAGCACAAATGCTGATGCTTGCATCACACAATATTTTAAATCCTGCCAATGGTGCTCCAATTACCGTTCCTTCGCAGGACATGGTACTTGGATTGTATTACATGACCAAGGGAAAGAAAACAACCGACAAAGAGAAAGTGAAGGGAGAAGGCTCGGTGTTTTATTCACCTGAAGAAGTTACTATTGCTTACAACGAAGGACGTGTTGATTTACATGCTTTCATAAAAGTAAAAACTTATGTAAAGGAAGAAGGCGTTATCGTCAAGCGTTTGATTGAAACTACCGTTGGACGTGTATTGTTTAACGAAGTAGTTCCGCGCGAAGCAGGATACATCAATGATGTATTAACCAAAAAAGCATTACGTGATATCATCAGCATGGTTTTAAAAACCTGCGGTATTGCTCAGACAGCACGATTCCTGGATGATATTAAAGAGCTTGGATTCAAGATGGCGTTTAAAGGTGGATTATCTTTCAACCTGAACGATGTATTGATTCCGGCTGCAAAAACAGAACTTGTTGCCAAAGCACAGGAAGAAGTAGAAGAGGTGAGAAGCAATTACAACATGGGATTCATCACCAACAACGAGCGTTACAATCAGATTATTGATATCTGGACACGTACCAACACCCGTATCACAGAAACACTGATGAAACAACTTGTTGCAGACAAACAAGGTTTCAATGCGGTGTATATGATGCTTGACTCAGGTGCCCGTGGTTCCAAAGAACAGATTCGTCAGTTAGGTGGTATGAGGGGATTGATGGCGAAACCTCAGAAGTCAGGTGCAACAGGAGGAGAGATTATTGAAAACCCGATTCTTTCAAATTTCAAAGAGGGACTTTCAATTCTTGAATACTTCATCTCTACACACGGTGCGCGTAAAGGTCTTGCCGATACAGCTTTGAAAACTGCTGATGCCGGTTATCTTACAAGAAGGCTTGTGGACGTTGCACAGGATGTAATTATTACCGAAGAGGATTGTGGAACACTACGTGGTCTTTCTGAAACAGCATTGAAGAATCAGGAAGAAGTAGTAGAATCACTTCACGACAGAATTTTAGGACGTGTATCATGTCATGATATTTACCATCCGCTTACTGGAGAACTGATTGTGCATGCCGGTGAAGAAATCATTGAAAGCATTGCAGATAAAATCGAAGAATCGCCTTTAGAAGCAGTAGAAATAAGATCAGTACTTACCTGTGAATCGAAGCAGGGAGTATGTGCAAAATGTTACGGACGTAACCTTGCAACAGGCAGAATGGTTCAGAAAGGAGAGGCTGTGGGTGTTATTGCAGCACAGTCAATCGGTGAGCCGGGAACACAGCTTACACTGCGTACCTTCCACGTGGGTGGTGTGGCTTCAAAAGGAGCTTCCGAATCACGTCACGAAGCAAAATTCGGTGGTGTTGTTGAACTCGAAGAAATGAGAACAATTCCATTCAAAGATGGTGAAAAGAAAGTTGATGTTGTTGTAGGCCGTTCAGGTGAATTCAAAATTATTGACCCGAATACCAAGGCTATACTGGCTACCAATAATATTCCTTACGGAGCACACCTTTATGTAAAGAATGGTGCTACGCTGAAGAAAGGTGATATAATTTGCGAATGGGATCCATACAACGCTGTTATCATTTGCGAAGCTGATGGTAAAATTGTTTATGAACATCTCGAAGAAGGAGTTACTTTCCGCGAAGAGTCAGATGAGATGACAGGATATAAAGAGAAAGTTGTTATTGACAGTCGTGACAAGACAAAGAATCCTGTTATCAAAATTGTTAACGACAAGAAAGAAGTTGTTAAAGCATACAACATTCCTGTGGGTGCACACATAGCAGTGAACGAAGGACAGAAAATTAAAGCGGGAGAGGTACTGGTGAAAATTACCCGTGCAAGCGGAAAATCAGGTGATATCACAGGTGGTCTGCCACGTGTAACTGAATTGTTCGAAGCACGTAATCCGTCAAACCCTGCTGTGGTGAGTGAGATTGACGGTGTGGTTGCTTATGGTGGAATTAAAAGAGGTAACCGAGAGATTATCATTACATCCAAAGAAGGTGATGTGAGGAAATATCTTGTTCCATTATCCAAACATATACTGGTACAGGATAATGACTTCATTCGTGCAGGTGCGCCATTGTCAGACGGTGCTATCAGCCCATCCGATATTCTTGCTATCAAAGGACCATCACAGGTGCAGGAGTATCTGGTAAATGAAGTACAGGAAGTATATCGTTTGCAGGGTGTAAAAATCAATGACAAACATTTTGAAGTAATTGTTCGTCAGATGATGCGTAAAGTAGTTATTGCAGATGCAGGTGATACCCGTTTCCTTGAAAAAGAATCCGTAAATAAAATTGAGTTTATGGAGGAGAATGACTGGATTATGGATAAGATGGTAGTAACTGAACCCGGAGACTCTGAATATCGCCCCGGACAAATTATTACACTTCGTAAATTGCGTGATGACAATTCTATCCTTAAACGTAAGGACCTGAAAGAAATTGAAGCACGTAATGCAATTCCTGCAACTTCAGCGCCTTTGCTGCAAGGTATTACTCAGGCATCATTGCATACTAAGAGCTGGATTTCTGCAGCATCATTCCAGGAAACTACCAAGGTGTTGAATGAAGCATCTATCAACGGTAAGATTGATTACCTCACAGGTTTGAAAGAAAATGTGATTGTAGGACATCTGATTCCTGCAGGTACCGGACTGAGAGAGTATGAACGACTGATTGTTGGTTCTCAGGAAGAGTATGATCTTCTGATGGCATCTAAAACAGCAAGCAGCGAAGAAACAATTGAGTCGTAATTAACGTTATATTTTATAAGCGACAAATGCTGCCGTTACATTCAGTGTTTGTCGCTTTTATTTACTAAAAAACAAAAATTTAATACTGGGAATCAGATAAATAGTCAGTGAAAATAGCCATCGGCAATTTAACGCTTTATATTTGCGCCCTTCAAAAAATAATCCTGTAAGATTACAGTTATGAAGTTATCACAATTTAAATTCGGGCTAAACGAAAACCTTTTAGCAACACACCCTACAGCCAACCGCGATGAAAGCAGGTTGATGGTAATTGACCGTAAAACCGGTAAAATAGAACATAAAATTTTTAAAGACGTCATCAATTATTTTGATGAAGGTGATGTACTGGTGATGAATAACACCCGTGTGTTTCCTGCACGCCTTTATGGTAACAAAGAAAAAACCGGAGCAAAAATCGAAGTGTTTTTACTTCGCGAATTGAATCCTGAAAGTAAACTTTGGGATGTGCTTGTGGACCCTGCACGTAAAATTCGTATCGGTAATAAACTTTACTTTGGCGATGATGATATGCTCGTTGCCGAAGTAATTGACAACACTACTTCCAGAGGCCGTACGTTACGTTTTCTTTTTGATGGAACGAGTGCTGATTTTCGTGAGGTAATTGAAAAACTTGGAAACACTCCTTTGCCGAAATATATAAAACGCAAAGCTGAGCCTGAAGACAAAGAACGATACCAAACGGTATATGCCAAGAATGAAGGTGCTGTGGCTGCTCCAACAGCAGGGCTGCACTTCAGTAAGCAATTACTCAAGCGATTTGAAATTAAAGGAATTAACCTTGCTGAACTTACTTTGCATGTGGGTTTGGGAACTTTCAGACCGGTTGAAGTAGAAGATTTAACCAAACACAAAATGGACTCAGAGTGGTTTAAAATACCAATGGAATGTGTAGATATTGTCAACAAAGCCAAAGCAGGCAAAAAACGTATATGTGCCGTAGGAACCACGTCTATGAGAGCTATGGAATCTTCAGTATCTACGTTGGGTGAATTGAAGCCATTTGAAGGATGGACCAATAAATTTATTTTCCCTCCTTATGATTTCAGTGTTGCCAATTGCATGATTACAAATTTTCACATGCCCGAATCTACATTGCTGATGATGGTGTCAGCATTTGCAGGATATGACCTGACTATGCACGCTTACAAAGTGGCCATGAAGGAGAAATACCGCTTCTACAGCTATGGCGATGCCATGCTGATTCTTTAACAGATTTAATGCAAGAGTATGTCTGCTCCTGAACGAATAGCAGTAATAGTTGCAGGCGGCAGCGGACAACGAATGAATGCCGGCATACCTAAACAGTTTATGCAGTTAAATGGTAAGCCGGTAATTTTTTATTCCATCGAAAAGTTTCATGAATGCAATGCTGCAATTATTGTTGTATTGCCCGAAGACCAAACTGAAAACTGGCAGAAACTGATTCGCCAACATAGTATGCAGATACCGCATCAGGTTACTGTTGGAGGTGCCACCAGAAGTTTATCGGTATTTAACGGGCTAAAAATGGTGAGGAACGGTGATGCACTTGTCGCAGTTCATGATGCAGCAAGGCCAGTGATATCCGTTTCACTCATTGAAAAACTATTCGATGAAGCTTCAAAAAAGGGGAATGCCATTCCTGTGATTCCTGTAAAAGATTCGATAAGAAGAATAACTGCTGATGAAAACAAATCGGTTGACAGAGACCAGTATTTTATTGTACAAACACCTCAGGTATTTCGTGCAATGCCACTCATAAATGCTTTTGAAAACAACAAGTTAGCTTCGTTTACGGATGAAGCGTCACTGATGGAGCAATCAGGAGTTGAAATATCAACGGTTCCAGGGGAGATTACAAATATTAAAATTACTTTTCCTGAAGACCTGAGTTATGCGCAATCAGTATTAAGGACCAAATAAAAATCAGTGTAATACAGATGTAAGAAATCAGTTTTTAAATTCGATTTCTCAATGCTATTATCTTATTTTTTACATTTGAAATTAAAATTGAAAACTAACGTTTATGAAAGTTGTAGGTGCAATTTATAATTAACAGTTAGTTGTGAAAAAGGAATAAGCCAAACAGTGATAAGTGTAAAACATAAAACAATAAACTTGCAATACATGAATAGTTTATTCAATTGTAGGTTCAAATCTTTGGTCAAGGTTATGTTTTTGCACATTTTCTTTTTGTTGTGGGCTTCCCTTGTTTTTGCAACAGGCAATGACTCATTATCTGTAAGAGCGGATTCTGTCAAGACTTTAGTTGTTCATCATAAAGATTTTAAAACCAACATTCAACCTGATATGCTGAGCGAAAACAGTGCATCGCAGATCAGAGCAGGTTTGATTTATGATTGCAATACCCGAACCATCGTATGGGAAAAGGATATGAAATATGCTTATCCCATTGCTTCATTAACCAAGATGATGGTGGCATTGTTAACTATTGAAGACATAAAAGCAGGTAATGTTGACTGGTTAGACAAAATAGAAACAGAAAGAAGCTATCGCGCCAGCAGAAGATCAAGAAGGGTGATTAAGGTAAAGGAGACTTATACGTTGGAAGGCCTGCTGAAGATGGCCATGATTCCTTCAAACAACGAAGCATGTGCGCTGATTGGAAAATATCTTGGCGGTTCGGTTGATACATTTGTAAAGAGAATGAATACCAGAGCTGCTGAATTAGGAATGACACAAACTTTTTATTCCAACCCTTCAGGATTACCTGCAGGATATGGAAATCTGGATAACAGCTCTTCGCCAAGTGACTTGCTCCGACTGGCTACTGAACTTATTAAGTATCCTGAGATTCTGGCCATCACCAATATTGCTTTTGCTGAAGTTGAAAACGGAAGAGGTTCGGTAATTTATAGAAATCATAATCATCTGGTAATGGATTATCCCGGTGAAGTAGATGGTTTAAAAACCGGTTATACCAAGAATGCAAAATTTTGCCTTGTGGCAACAGCACAAAAGGATAATCATCGCCTTATTGCCATAGCACTTGGTGTTTCTAATCCATGGTTGCGCAATCAGATTGTAGGTGAGATGCTGAACAATTATTACGTTCAGTTAGGCTGTGGGCCAATGGGTAACGAAAAGATTGATCCGTTAATTGTTAAGGCCGATTCTAAAACTACCAATGCTATAGCTGCCGGCAACACTCCGGTGATGAAGCAGGAAGTGGTTTATAAAACCGTAACTTCTATCAGCAAGAAAACCCATGTTGTGAAGAGCGGGCAAACGTTGAGTGATATTGCATCAAAATATAATTGCTCCGTGAATGAATTGAAGAAGTGGAATGGACTTCGTTCGAGTAAGATTTATGCAAATCAGAAATTAGCGGTAAGAACACATGTAAAGAAGCAGGTACCCGTGATGGTAAATGTTGTTCAGAATTACGATGCCTGTGAAGATGATGCTGAAGATTGTAGCCCTCCTGCAACCGCTGAAACAAAAACAAAGACTGTGAATGTGAAAAATACGACTGCAAAAACAGAGAAAAATTCAGTAGATAAATTTATCTATTATCAGGTGCAGGCAGGTGATACATTATGGAAAATCTCTCAACAATATCCGGGAACTACTGTAGAACAAATTAAGAAACTGAATAATATTCAGAATGCTCGCGACTTAAAAACCGGAAGTAAAATAAAAGTTGCCGTTGACGGTTAATCATTAAATCAAATCAAAAAAAATGAGAACTATTAAAACACTTGTTGTTGTGGCTATGCTGTTGGTGTGTAATTCCATTCAGGCACAAAACAAATATCCAATAGATGAAAGTACTAAATTGATTACCTATAGCAAGGTGATTGAAATCCCCAATACTTCAAAAGCAGATCTTTATTCAAGAGCATTGGCATGGGCAAATACATATTACAAAAACCCGGCAGACGTGATACGTGAAAAAAATGCGGAAGATGGTAAGATGGTTTGCAAAGGTCGGTTTAAACTGATGAGTGAGCCTGATAAAAAAGGCTTTCAGAAGGACGAAGGAAATATGCAATACACACTGACTGTGGAAGCTAAAGACGGGAAATTTCGGTATAAATTGACAGAAATAAACTGGAAACAGGTTTCCTATTATCCGGCAGAAAAGTGGATGGACACCAATAATCAGTATTACAATAAATCATGGGACTGGAATCTGAAATATTCAGATGAGCAGATTGATAAAATCATTGCTGATTTGAAAAAGTACATGATGCATCCGCCTCAGGTGAAGAAGGATGATTGGTAATCATTGATACATGTGTTGAATTGTAATAGCAGTGGGCATTTCGTGTTCTGAGAATCCTCACTTCTTCAATTTTAAGATTATTTAATATGAACCCTGATTTGATTAATCATGAATCAGGGTTAATTCATTCTTGATGCCAACTGGCATCTGACAGCATCATTTTCTGTCGTATTTTTGCAGGGTGAGAAAGCAGAATATCAGGGCAGTTTCAAAGGAAGATATAGAGTCTTTTTTTGTTTCTATAAGCGAAAAACCTTTTCGTGCACGTCAGGTGTATGAATGGTTGTGGAAGAAGAGTGCGCGTTCGTTTGATGAAATGACCAACCTCTCCAAAGAGGTACGAGGTAAACTGGCAGAGAAGTATGACTTTACGCCAATAATAATCGAGAATGAACAGCGAAGTCATGACAGAACCATTAAATATGGTTTTAAATTATTTGACGGAAATGTAGTAGAAGGAGTTTTAATACCAACTACATCACGTATGACAGCCTGTGTGTCTTCACAGGTGGGATGCAGCCTTGCCTGTCAGTTTTGTGCTACAGGAAAAATAGGAAGGGTACGGAATCTTACAGCCGATGAAATTTACGATCAGGTTGCCATTATCCGCGAACAGAGCGAGAAGAATTATGCTACACCGCTCAGCAATATTGTTTACATGGGTATGGGCGAACCGCTGCTTAATTATCAGAATGTACTCAAATCAATAGAACATGTTACCTCACCCGAAGGACTGAATATGTCGCCACAGCGAATTACAGTGTCAACAGCAGGAATTGCGAAGATGATTAAAAAATTGGGTGACGATCAGGTTAAGTTTAATCTGGCATTGTCGCTGCATGCTGCCAATGATTTAAAGCGCGATAAGATTATGCCCATCAATGAGCACAACAATCTGGAAGTGCTGAAAGAAGCTTTGATATATTTCTATGAGAAAACAGGAACCAGAGTGACCTATGAATTTATCGTATTCAACAATTTTAACGATTCGCTTGCTGATGCCAGGGACCTTGCTCAGTTTGCAAAGACGGTTCCATGTAAAATAAATCTGATAGAGTACAATGCTATTGGTGACGGAGTTTTTGAAAAAGCAAGAGCTGACAGGTTGGAAGCATTCAAAAATTTTCTGGAATCAAAAAATCTCGTTGTAAATGTAAGACGAAGCAGAGGCAAAGACATTGATGCTGCCTGCGGACAGTTAGCCAACAAGAACAAACAGAGTAGCATGATATAATGCCAATAGACTAAAACCCTACCTTTGGCACTTCAGAATTTTATGGAACTCACTCTCGAGACGATTAAGAAACCAATTGCACATGAAATGGAAACTTTTGAATTAAAGTTTCGCGAAGCCATGCGCAGCAAGGTGTCGCTCGTGGATAAAATCATGCATTACATCGTTAGACGTAAAGGCAAACAAATGCGACCGATGTTTGTGTTTTTGTCGGCAGGAGTTTGTGGGTCTGTGCAAGAGTCAACTTATACTGCTGCATCGCTGATTGAACTTTTGCACACAGCAACACTGGTGCACGATGATGTGGTGGATGATTCATTAATGCGGAGAGGATTTTTTTCTATCAATGCATTATGGAAAAATAAAATTGCCGTGTTGGTTGGCGACTATCTTCTTTCAAGGGGATTACTTATTGCCGTACAGAATAAAGAATACCGTTTGCTCGAGATAGTGAGCAATGCTGTGAGAGAAATGAGCGAAGGCGAATTGCTGCAGATGGAAAAGGCACGTAAACTGGATATTACAGAAGAAGTATATTTCACCATTATCAGACAAAAAACGGCATCTCTGATTTCATCCTGTTGCGGTAGTGGAGCTGCGTCATCAGGTGCTGCGGAAGAACAGATTGACAGGATGCTCACACTTGGAACAACCATAGGGCTTGCATTTCAGATTAAAGATGATTTGTTTGATTTTGAAAAAAGCATTTCCACGGGAAAACCTTCCGGTATTGATATTAAAGAGAGAAAGCTTACGTTGCCTGTCATCTATGCTTTAAACCAGTCCACCTCTTCTGAAAAAAGACATATCATTAACATGATAAAAAATGAAAACGAGAATCCTGTTAAAGTAAATGAAGTACTGAAGTTTGTTGACAGTAAGAAAGGAATTGATTATGCAAGAAACAAGATGTTTGAATTAAGAGATGAAGCATTTTCTATTCTGAATGAATTTAAAGACAGTACCTACAAACAATCCATGAAAGATTTAATAACTTTTACAACCAACAGAAGTTATTGAATAATGAAGTGGAAGCGAATTGCAGCACTTTGTCTGGTAGTGTCAGGTGGCATTTTGGTACTGATTTATTTTACCTCCTTATTCAGTATCAGTGAGCTGGTTTATCCCAAAAGAATTACAGCACAGTCATTAGCCGATGAAGAAGATGAAGCACCAAAAATTTTAAGGAAAAATATATTGGTTAAGAAAGATCAGGTGGTCATACCTTCTCAGTTAAATCTTGCCTACAGGAATTTTAATGTAGAAGTCACTCCTTCATTTCAAATCAGTGGATGGTACATTCAGCAGCCTGACGATTACAAAGCCGGAACGGTATTATTGCTTCACAACTGGAATAAAAGTAAGATCAGTATGCTCAGCATGGCAGAATCATTATATCAGTTGGGCTTTCATGTATGCCTGATAGACTTACCTGCACATGGCGAAAGCAGCGGTGACAAGTTTTTGATAAATTCTGCACTCACCGAAAACCTGAAATTGGTTTTGGACAGTTTGTACTGCCTGTATGAAACCAATACAGTAAGCATCATCTGTTCGGGTTTAAGCAGCATTGAAGGGGTTAACCTTGCTGCCAACGATCCGCGAGTAAATGTATTAATACTTCAGAATCCTGTTCCCTCTGTAACGGAAATTATTGATCAGCAGGTAGCTGAAAAGTGGAATGGCTTGAAATTTTTTATCAAACCATTGGCATATTTAAGATATGAACAAACTACAGGGATGTCTGCAGATTCAGTAAATTTGTATATGAGTCTGAAAAATTTTTACAAACCAATGCTGATAGCTTTAACCGACAGTGCAACAGACCGTGATGTGTTGAATGCAATTGCTGTTTATGACAGTTCAGCAACATCAGTAAAAAAGATTTGGACAAAGAATGCACGGAGCTTTATCAGAAGCGATGAGGATGCTGAAAAAAATATTTATCGTGCTATGGCAGCATTTATCAATTCAAATCTGCCCGCAGAAACTCCGGTGATAAAAAGCAGAAAAAGAATAGCAGAAAGATGATTCCAAAGCAAACGGTTGACCTGATATTGGAAACAGCCCGTATAGAAGAGGTGGTAGGCGATTTTGTGTCGTTGAAAAAGCGGGGTGTCAATATGCTTGGGTTATGCCCGTTTCACTCTGAGAAAACGCCTTCTTTTACGGTTTCGCCTGCCAAAGGAATTTATAAATGTTTCGGCTGCGGCAAAGCCGGTGATGCCGTTCGCTTTGTGATGGAGCATGAAAGTTTTACTTATCCTGAAGCATTAAGATACCTGGCAGAAAAATATCGTATTGAAATAGAAGAGGAGCAGCCCTCTCCTGAGCAATTGCAAAAGCAGGATGAAAAGGAAAGTTTGTTCGTAATGTATTCTTTTGCTCAGAAATTTTATTCAGATTATCTTTTTAATACAGAAGAAGGGAAAGCAATAGGTTTAAGCTATTTTAATGAGCGAGGTTTTAATGAATCTATCATTCAGAAATTTCAGTTAGGCTATGCTCCTGACAGCTGGGATGCATTGACTCAGGCTGTTTATACCAATAGTTTCAACAAGCAGATTTATGAGAAAAGCGGACTGGCAATAGTTAAAGAAGCACAGAGTGAAAGCAGTGCTCCGAGGGTATATGATCGTTTCAGGGCAAGAGTGATTTTTCCAATACATAATCTCACAGGACGGGTAATTGCGTTTGGTGCGCGGCAGTTGCATAATGATCCTAAGAGTCCAAAGTATATCAACTCACCTGAAACAGATATTTATTACAAGAGCAAATCGCTGTATGGAATTTCGTTCGCTCGAAAAGCAATATTGCAGAATGACGAATGTTTTTTGGTTGAAGGATATACGGATGTAATATCATTGCACCAGGCAGGAGTTGAAAATGTTGTTGCATCGTCAGGAACTTCTTTAACACATGAGCAGATAAGACTGATAGCCCGTTTTACCAAAAACATTACCATACTTTATGACGGAGATATGGCAGGAATTAAAGCTTCGTTAAGGGGAATAGATTTAATTCTTGAAGAAGGATTGAATGTTCGAATTGTTTTATTCCCTGATGGTGACGACCCCGATTCCTTTGCACGTAAAACAGGAACGGTTCAGCTGAAAGAGTATATTAAGAATAATGCGCGTGATTTTATTGCTTTCAAAACCGGCTTGTTACTTGAAGAAGTTTCAAATGATCCCATACGAAAGGCAGGACTGATTAAGGATATTGTAGAGAGTATTTCAAAAATTCCTGACGCCATATTACGCAGTATGTATGTCAAACAATGTTCGGAACAAATGCAGGTCACGGAGCAGGTTCTGATATTTGAGATGAATAAAATAAGAATGAATCTGTATAAAAAGCAGAGTGATGAAGATGCAGGTGAACTTACTGACAAACTTATGGAAATGCAGTTTATTCCACAGCAAACTGAAACTGCTGAGATGAATGCATGGCATCAGGAAAAAGAAATTATTCGTCTGCTGTTGAACTATGGCGACCTGATTGTGAATCTTCCAGGTGAGGAGCAACAATCGGTGAGTGTAAGAGAGTTTATACACAACGAGCTTACTCCTGACGGATATGGTTTTGATGATGAAATCTTTGCAGGAATATTTTCGCATTTCGTTGCACAAAATGCAACAGAGTTTGTTACAATGCTCAAAACGGACACATCATCCGAACTGGAAAAACTCAGAGATATCGCCCTGGAGATGATGGTCAGTAAGTATGAACTGAATGACTGGGAGTCAAGAGGTATCCATGTAAAAAAAGAAGAGGATAATCTCAATGAAACGGTCATCAATCCCATTTATCATCTCAAGTTGAGACGTGCTCTGATGCTCAAACAAAAAAACAGCAAACGGCTTAAGGACAATCCGCAGCTTACAGATGAGGAAATGGATGAAGTTCTGACTACACAAAAAAACTATGAAGCCTTTATTCAGGCAATTTCAAAATACCTCGGTATAGTTACTCTTGAGTAACAGGGAGAGGCTATTTGCTTAGCCGATAGATTTTACTCCTTAATTTTTTCTTAAAGCTTTAGCGGACAAGGAATTGTTTAGCATGGAAATGGTATTATTGTGCTGAATAAATACATTTGTACCCTAACAAATTTCGTATATGAAAATTGATTTCAAAAAACTGATACCTCATGGTATTGCCATAGCTGTCTTTCTGATTATTACTGTCATTTATTTCTTTCCGTTGTTTCAGGGAAAGGGACTCGAACAACATGATATTGCTCAGTGGACAGGAATGAGCAAGGAGCTTACCGATTTCAGAAATAAATATCATACCGAGCCTTTATGGACCAATGCCATGTTCAGTGGTATGCCTGCCTATCAGATTTCAACATTATATCCTGCCAACCTGATGCAGTATGTAAATGATGTATTGTTTTTCTTTCTGCCATCACCGGCTTCATATATTTTTCTTGCATTGCTAAGTTTCTATATTCTTATGCTGGTGTTGCGGTTTGATTACCGGATGGGAATAGCCGGAGCCATAGCTTTTGCTTTTTCAAGTTACAATTTTGTTATCATCACAGCAGGACACAATTCGAAGGCACATGCCATTGCTCTTATTCCGCTTGTGTTCGCAGGCATCATTATGACTTACCGAGGGCGATTGCTGTTTGGCGGAGCTTTGACTGCCATTGCTCTTGCATTAGAGTTATATGCCAACCATTTGCAGATTACATACTATCTGATGATTACCATCATGGTGATGATAATTGCATATTTTATAGATGCTGTTATTCATAAAACATGGATGGATTTTATTAAGCGTTCAGCAGTACTTGCAGTTGCTGCTATTTTAGGAATCTTACCCAACTATACAAGTCTTGCTGCCACGTATGAGTATGGTAAGTACTCCACCCGCGGGCCAAGTGAACTGACAGGGAAAAAAGAGTCAACAGGATTAGATAAAGATTATGCTTTCAGCTACAGTTATGGTATCAGCGAAACATTTACACTCATCATTCCACGTTTTCATGGAGGAGCTTCTGTAGAACCACTGAGTGAAACATCTGCAACCTATCAGGCACTTGTTTCCAATGGAGTGCCGATGCAACAGGCCAAAAGTTTTATTCAGAACGTGCCGCTTTATTTCGGAAATATGCTTTCCACTTCAGGCCCACCTTATGCAGGTGCTATTGTATGTTTTTTGTTTGTTGCGGGACTGTTTTTGGTCAAGGGCAAAGAGAAATGGTGGCTGCTTGCTGCAACTATTCTTTCTTTCATGCTTGCATGGGGAAGCAACTTTTTAGCATTTAACGAATTCTTCTTTTATCACTTCCCGGGTTATAATAAGTTCAGAGCAGTAAGTATGATATTGACCATTGCACAGTTTACCATGCCGTTGCTTGCACTACTTGCACTGAAACAAATTTATGACGGTAAAACTGCAAAACCTGAAATATTCAAGTCGCTAAAATTGTCGTTCTATATCACCGGAGGTTTTTGTTTGTTGTTTGTTGTACTTCCCGGATTATTTAATGACTTTAGCTCTGGTGCTGATGAACAATTGAAGCAATACGGTTGGCTGATAGATGCTATTAAACAAGACAGGGAATCAGCATTGCGCATGGATGCACTCCGTTCACTGATATTTATTTCACTGGCATTTGGTGTGATTTGGTTTATGCTGAAGGAGAAACTCAAATCTACACTGGCAGTAGTCATTCTTGCAGCGTTATTTATTGTTGATTTGTGGACGGTTGATAAACGATATCTCAACGATCAGCATTTCACATCTAAGAGCAAAACCGTTAAACCTTTTGAACCATCACAGGCTGATTTGCAGATTATGCAGGATACCACACTCGGATATCGGGTGATGAATACTACTGTGAGTGCTTTCAATGATGCATCTACATCTTATTTCCATCGAAGCATTGGAGGATATCATGGTGCCAAACTAAAACGTTATCAGGAGTTGATTGAAAATTGCATTGCCAAGAATAATATGAGTGTACTTGATATGCTCAACACCAAATATTTTATTGTAAGCGATAATGAACATCAGCCCGTTGCTCAGAGCAATCCCGGAGCATCAGGTCCTGCATGGTTTGTTGACACGGTGAAGATAGTGGCTAATGCTGATGAGGAACTGAAATCACTTGATTCATTCAACCCAAAAACAATTGCGTTTGTGGATAAAAGATTTGAATCCATACTGAAAGGATTTAAACCTGAACATGATTCAACAGCTTCTGTTAAACTTACTTCCATTGTAAGCAATCATTTGGTATATGAAACGCAGACGGCATTGCCGCAGTTCTGTGTGTTTTCTGAGATATATTATGACAAAGGCTGGAATGCTTATATTGACGGAAAGAAATCGGATTATGTGCGTGCCGATTATGTGCTGAGGGCAATGGTGGTGCCTGCAGGTAAACATACTGTTGAGTTCAAGTTTGAACCGGAAGTGTATGCAACCGGAGAGAAAATCTCTCTTGCAGGCTCGCTGATTGTGTTGCTGTTTTTTGCGGCAGGTACGTTTATGGAGTTAAAAAGTTCAGATAAAAAAACAACCTGAGTATTCTTGAAAAAGGTTTTAGTCATTACGTATTACTGGCCGCCCAGCGGAGGTGCAGGCGTACAGCGATGGCTGAAGTTTGTGAAATATCTTCGGCAATATGGCTGGGAGCCTGTAGTGTTCACCGTGGCAGATGGTGAATTCCCTGAGCGAGATGACTCATTGCTGAAAGATATACCTGAAGGAATTGAGATTATCAGAGAACCTATTAAAGAGCCTTATCTGTTATATAAATTGTTCATTGGCAGAGGAAGGAAAGAGAAGATACATGCAGGTTTTCTTACAGAAAAAAAGAAAAGCAGTTTGTTGCAAAACATTGCAGTTTGGATAAGAGGAAATTTTTTTATCCCTGATGCACGGATGTTGTGGATTAAACCTTCTGTAAACAATTTGCATAAATGGCTTGAACAGAATAAGGTTGATGCTTTAGTGAGTACAGGTCCTCCGCATAGCTGTCATTTGATTGCATTAAGACTTAAAAAGCTGACTGGAATTCCATGGCTTGCTGATTTTCGTGATCCGTGGACAAAGATTGATTATTATAAAGATTTGAAACTAACAGCCCGTGCCGACAGAAAGCATCACCGTTTGGAGCGCGAAGTAATATCTAATGCAGATGCTGTTGTTACTGTTGGTAAAACCATGCAAGAGGAGTTTGCAGCTCTTGTCAGTCGTGATATTGATTGCATAACCAATGGATATGACGATGAAGATATCACAAAAGAGAATGTTGTTCCGGATAAGGAATTCAGTATTGCTCATGTTGGTACCATGGTGAAAACACGAAATCCCGTAGCTCTGTGGCAGGCGTTAAGTGAGTTGTTGAAAGAAGAACCTGAGTTTAAGAATTATTTACTATTAAAATTGGTAGGGAAGGTTGATGTTACAGTTCAGGAATCATTAAAGCAATATGGGTTAATTAATAACGTAAAGTTTATAGACTATCTGAGTCATGAGGATGTAGTAAAGGTGCAACGACAATCACAGATTTTGTTATTGGTAATTAATCGTACGCATAATGCCAAAGGTGTGCTTACCGGGAAACTGTTTGAATATATGGCTGCGAGGAGACCAGTTATATGTATAGGTCCTGTAGATGGTGATGCTGCAGAAATAATCAATGAAACACAATGTGGAAAAACTGTTGATTATGACGATGTAAATTCTTTGAAAAAAATAGTTAATGAGTATTATATGCAATACATGCATCACAAATTGAATGCTTCTTCCGTTAATATTGAAAAATACAGCCGTAAGATATTAACAGAAAAACTCTCTCAGGTATTGAACAGAATAATCCGCTAATGCAAAATAATATAGACGGATATGTCAATGTGTAATTGTTGGAGAATATTGCTGTATAATAATCGTATAAAGAGTAAAAAGATAAATTTGTGCACTTGATAATTTTGTTGTGATAAAATTAGTAACCATTATAGGCGCTCGTCCGCAGATTATAAAAGCTGCTGCCATCAGCAGGGCAGTGAAAACATCATTCTCTGATAAAATAAAAGAAGTGATAGTGCACACCGGCCAGCATTACGACCATAATATGTCGGCTGTTTTTTTCGATGAACTGAAAATTCCGAAAGAGAATTATAACCTGAATGTAGGATCTGCAAGTCATGCAGTGCAAACTGCAGAAATCATGCGGTTATTTGAACCCATTTTGGAGGAAGAAAAACCACAGGGTGTGCTGGTGTATGGTGATACCAATTCAACGCTGGCGGCAGCATTAACTGCTGCTAAAATGCACATTCCTGTTTTTCATGTGGAGGCAGGTATGCGTTCCTTCAACAAAACGATGCCAGAGGAAATAAACCGTATTTGTTGTGATCATATTTCAACCATGTTGTTTTCGCCAACTGTTACCGGTATAGAAAATCTTTGTCGGGAAGGATTTTCAACAAAAGCTAAAGCACCTTATACCATCAACAACCCTTTGGTGGTGCATTGCGGAGATGTGATGTATGACAATTCAATTTATTTTGCTACAGAGGCCAAACAAAAATCAACCATACTGTCTGATTTAAATTTATCTTCCGGGGAGTTTACATTATGCACCATACATCGCGACAGTAATACTGATGATGCAGATAACCTGAATTCAATTTTCAGAGCATTACTGCATATTGCCGGGAATCATAAACAGAAAATTGTTATTCCTATGCATCCGCGTACTTCTAAAGTATTGTCGCAGCAACTGCAATCGGAACTTGCAGAAAGTTTAGAGCATAGCTCCGAAATTCAGATTATAGAACCGGTTTCATTTATGGACATGATTGTTCTGGAATCAGAGTGTAATATGATTATTACCGATTCAGGTGGTGTGCAAAAAGAATCCTATTTTTTTAAGAAACCTTGTGTGATATTGAGAAATGAAACAGAATGGGTTGAGTTGATAGAGCAGGGTACTGCTGTTATTGGAGGAACTGAAACCGAGAATATAATTGCAGCATTTAACCGGTTAAAATCAAAAAAATTGAATTTTCCACCCTTATTTGGAGACGGCCATGCTGCTGAATTTATCTGTAAACAGATTTATTCTGCAGTGAATTAATTATTTTTACAGTAAATAAATTACTGTTGAAATACGTCTTATCCAAATCGAGTTACATCCGAAGTCTGCAATGCCTTAAGTCGTTATACTTTTATAAGTTTAATTATAAGGATCGTGATCCCATAAGCCCTGAGCAGCAGGCAAAGTTCGACCGTGGTCACACTTTTGGAAAGTTGGCGCAACAATTATTTCCGGGTGGTGTGGATGTTTCACCGGCTACACCATTTGAATATGATTTGTCAGCACAAAAAACCCAGTCGTTGATGCTCAAACAACAATCAGTTATTTACGAAGCTGCTTTCATTGCCAATGAAGTTGTAGTTGCACTTGACATTCTTATTCGTAAAAGCGGCTTGCTTCATGCTTTTGAAGTTAAAAGCTCTGTTAAAATCAGTCAAACCATTTTGAATGATGCAGCATTGCAATATTTTATCATTACTGAAGCAGGGTATGAGTTGGAAGATTTTTCAATAATACATCTCAAACCGGACTACAAGGAATTGCCCGCAGATAATGTGAAGGCTTTGTTTACAGAAGAGAGTGTGAAAGAGTGGTGTATCAGCCAAAGAACTTATGTGAAAGAACATATTGAAGCCGCAAAACATATAATTCAAAAAAAGCAAATGCCCTCCGTAGAACAGGGAGAGCATTGCAATATTCCGTATCCGTGCGATTTCAAAAATATCTGCAACAAAAGCAATTCGTTTGATGCAGGAAGTTTATTCGGTTAACTTACCTGATAATTGCAAGCCGCGATGTAAGAGTCAGACTATTACTTTCAGCTTTTACCTGATAAATTCCACTGGCAAGACCTGTGACAGAAACTGATTCATTACGGTAAACCAACTTGTTTAATACTATGCTTCCCTGTGCATTGTAAACAGTAATTCGTACTCTGTCCATTTCTTCAGGCAAATCCAAAGTAAACTTATCATAAGCCGGATTTGGAAATACCATCAGTTGCGAAGGTGCCGCTGAAATTTCTTTCACCGCAACAAAGGGTGATGGTCCCAGATTGAGCCATTCATTAGAGTTTGAAAGTGTATTATTGCCTTTGTAGCCACTGGCAATGGCCATATAAATGCTGTCATTATAAATTACACTTGTGAAGTTACTGATGTTACTGCAAGCGGTTGGTTTTGGAGGTCCAATCAACCACTGATTGTTTACCAGGTCATACGCCCATACATCATCAGACACTTCAATTCCCTGACCTGTAGGGTCACCTCCAGTAAAAATGATGTAAGGAAGAGCGTCTGCATAAACACTGCCTGCGGCAAAACGTGTGATGGTACCACCGGGATAGGGTGGAAGTGCCTGCCATGTGATAACGGTTGCGTCATTTGCATCTATTGTACCCAGCCATGCTTCATCAAGAGGGCTTTGTGAAGATTGACTATATCCTCCGGTTACAAGAATCATATTATTGAATATGGCACCACGCAAACCTGCACTTGCAGTTCCGGGTTTCGGTGTACCGTTTAACCAACTATCGTTCGAAGGATTGTATATCTGCACTGAATTTAAATCGGAGCTGCCATTGTAACCACCGATATAATAAATTAGAGAATCTGCATAAACTCCGCTCGCATAATCACCCACCGGTTGTGGCATTGCCGTAATCGTATTCCATGTGTCAGTTTGGTAGTGATATGCAAAATTATTCAGAGAAGGACTGAATCCTCCTGTATATCCGCCTGAAGCGTACAAAGTGTTTTTTACATTCTGCATTGAGAATTGATAGATGCCTAAAGGTATAGGCGCATAGCTCATCCAGTTGCCGGTTTGCACATCAAATCGTTCGTGCTTGGTTTGTAAGTTGATTAAATCAGAACCTCCTGTTGCAAAGAAATAACCGGTGTCAGCAGGTAATGCAGGCACACGAACATATCCTGTTGCAAGTCCAAACGTTGGGACGGTAAGCGGCTGTTTGCTGACCCATCCATAATTTGGTAATTCGTTGTATGTTTTAGTGACAGAATACAGAGTGTCATTTGACAAATCACTGTCGGTGGATAGCTGAGTATAAACTGTGATGGTGTAATTTCCTGTAGCACCTGGAGTCCAGGGGTCAAAGTTTACCTGTTGCGACTGGTTGTATGTTAACGCGCTAACAGATTTGGTGGAAGTATATCCACCTGAAATTTCCATTGTAACGTTGAAAGTTTGTGTGGTTAAACCATTATTAAGTACAGTTGCTTTGGGAATCTGCTGGCTTGTGCCGGTTGCCTTTCTTACATCAATGCTTTTCATGGCAACATCATTGGATGCAATGGTGAGCGGGCCTGTCCATTTATATATGGGTGAACCTATTTCGCCACCGCCACTCCAACCGGTGGTGGCATTTACGAAGTCGCAATCGGAGTGAATAAGGTTGTCCATTACTTTCCAGTTGTTTCCATTGTCCACGCTGAAGGCTGAGCCATAAATTGTATAAGGTGAAGTGATGACAAAAGTGCTGTCGGTACCCGGAACAAAACGTATAGATTGTTTAAGTGTAAATCCTCCAGCCTGTGTAGGCAGCAGATTCCAGGTGGTTCCGCCATCATTGGTATAAATCAGACCGGTAGAAGTGGTTGCATTATCTGCTTCGCAAGCCAGACCAAAATTTGCATCGCGAAAAGCAATGGCTCCCAAATAACCGGTGTAGGGTGTACTGCTTACGGTCCAGTTATTACCTCTGTCAGAAGATTTGTAAATCCGTCCCTGATTGGTGCCGAAATATAATGTGCTGTCGCCATAGGTTGTATAAACATCGGTAATGCCATATTCTGCTGTCTGATTGGCAGGAATATTTGCCTGTGGTACCCTAATCCAGTTATTGCCACCATCAGTGGTAGTATAAATTTCAAAATATCCTCCATTAGGATCGCCCATACAGATACCATCATTTGCATCAAAGAAATGAACTACATTAGGAAATCCAGCAGGAGCTGAAAAAGTTGCTGTTGACTGGTGTGTCCATGTTAGTCCTCCATCATTTGTGCGTAAAATTTTTCCACCTCCACCACTGGTATTAAACATTGCAACCCATGCAGTGTCGGCATTTAATGCCATGATGCATGATGGACCATGATTGGCAGCATTGGTGATAACACCCGGTGTCCATGTGTTGCCGCCATTGGTAGTTCTTGTAAATTCCTGAACAGGATTTAACTGTGAGTTGCGATCAGATGCAAGCCCCCACACTACGTTGGTGTCAACAGCATCAATAAACTGTACATAGTTATTTGGATTAACATTGGATGGTTGTGCAATCCATTGCTGCGCATTTGTTTCAAATGACATCGTCATTAACAGCGCTAAGTGAGGTAATACGGTTGTAAATTTTTTCATTTTTTAAACGTTTTAGAGGTGATTACCCGGTTTAGATAAAACAAATATAAAGATTATGGGCAATGTTTTATAAATGACAAGAAAGTTTTTCAAATAAAAAAGGCTGTCAGATAACTGCAGCCTTTTTATTATCACAAAAACTATCTGTTATGAATTCATGATGGATTCAATCTCATCAATTTCTACAGGCATGGTATCCATTAAATCAACCGGACCTTTATCGGTAATCAAAATGTTGTTTTCAATACGGATACCAAGATTTTCTTCAGGAATATAAATGCCCGGCTCACAGGTGAAAATCATTCCTGCTTCCATAGCCATGTATTTGTCGCCCACATCGTGTACGTCAAGACCAAGAAAGTGAGAAGTGCCATGCATAAAATATTTTTTATAAGCAGGCCAGTCGGGATCCTGATTTTTGATGTCGTCAGCCGTAATTAGTTTTAGTTTAATCAACTCTTCCTCCATCAGCTTACCTACTTCAGCGTGATATTTTTCAATAAAGTTTCCTGCCACAAGCATCTTAGTTGCTGCACGCATCACACGCAACACGGCACTGTAAACTTCTTTCTGTCGTGGAGTGTATTTTCCATTGACAGGAATTGTACGGGTAAGGTCAGCTGCATAGTTGGCATATTCAGCACCAAAATCCATCAGCACCAGATCTCCATCTTTACATGGTTTATTGTTTTCGTTATAATGCAACACACAAGCAGAATATCCTGATGCAATTATCGGGTTGTAGGCATGCCCCGAACAACGGTTGCGGATAAACTCATGAATAATTTCAGCTTCCACTTCGTATTCCATTACTCCCGGTTTCATAAACTTAAGTACTCTTCGCAAAGCACTCTCTGTATGCTTTATTGCTTCTTTAATTAATTTAACTTCTATCTCATGTTTATGTGAACGCAGTTGAGCCATAATCTGCCCAAGTCTTTCTACTGAATGACCCGGAAAACGATTTTTCCATTCTCTTGCAAAACGCATATCACGATAAGGCACTTCCGTATAATGGCGGTCATTTTCGTTGATGTTTAAATAAACATAATCGGCATGGTGCATGAGCATAGGCACAATACTGTTGAACTCTTCCGTCCAGTAAACAGATTGAATTCCGGAGGTAGCACGTGCTTCTTCTTTGGTATATTTATGTCCTTCCCAAACAGCTATATGCGGATTTGTTTTGCGAACAAAAAGAATCTCTTTGTATTGTGGCAGCGGTGCATCAGGAAAGATAATCAGAATACTTTCTTCCTGATCAATACCACTTAAATAAAATAAATCGGCATTTTGTCTGAAAGTAAAATTTGTATCACCACTTCGGGGCATCTCATCATTCGAGTTGAAAATGGCTATGGATTTAGGTTTTAAACGACTTTTAAATTTCTGACGGTTGCCAACAAACAGACGACTGTCAATGGGAGTGTATTTAATATTCATAACTATTTATACTTTTAGCTGTTCAAAATTAAAATAAATTATTGAATTGGTTTTCTGCATGCACTTTTTTAACATCACTTTAAACTTTCATCTTGAAAAATAAAAACACACAAAGCTCTCCATTTGTTCGGGGTGGACTATATAATTTTAAAATTTACAATACCATTGTAGCAGTGCCTTCTGATATTTGGAGCAGCATTACGCACGATGCAATGTTTATGCGCATAGCCTATTTCAAAGCTCTTGAAAACAGTAAGATATCCGGTTTGCAAATGAGATATGTGGTAGTGGAGAAAGGGGGAGAACCGATTGCTGCTTTGCAAATTCAGATATTGAACGTAGCCGATAAGGATTTGAATGGTGTAATTAATCTGAAGGAAAAAGGCTGGCTTTTGAATAATCTGCACAATCCGTTGAATCAATTGATGTTTAAATGCGGTGGCGAGCGACCCAATTATTTGATTTGTTGTGGAAGTTTACTGGTTAGCGGTGAGTATGGTATTTGTGTAAGTGGAAAAGAAACACTTTTTGAAACAGGGGAATTGTTGCCTGAAATAGTAAAGTCAGTAAAACACTCATTCCCTGATGCCTCTTATTGCGGATGCATGGTAAAGGATTTTTTTGATAATGCTCCTGTGGATTTGGTGTTAAATCATCAGAATTATTTTGAGTTACCTATGGATCCTGAAATGATTTTCTATGTTCGTGATGAGTGGAAAAGTTTTCAGGATTATCTGGCATCACTTTCTGCCAAGTACAGACTTAAAGCCAATAACAGCCTGAGCAGAACTGCACATCTTGAAAAAAGATTTTTATCATTAAGGGAAATCAAAGAATATGGAACACAGATAATGCAACTGTATGACAATGTTCAAAAGCGCGCTGCAATACAGCTGATAAAAGTTTCTGACAGTTATTTTATCAACCTTAAAAAAGAAATGCCTGAACAATTTTATCTGAAAGCATTTTTTGATGAAGACAAACCGGTGGCATTCACAAGCGGCTTTCATGTATCAGGTGGTCATCATGAAGCACACTTTATCGGTATTGATTATTCACTGAACACTTCGTTGCAGCTTTATCAGAATATATTATACAGTTACATAGATGACGCTATACAAATGAAATCAAAACATCTGTATTTTGGACGAACAGCTATGGAAATAAAGACTACAGTAGGTGCAAAAGCTTTTCCGTTGCATAGCTACTTCCGCCTGGAAAATAAAGTGATGAATAAAATGGCTAAAACGATACTAAAACATATACCTGAACAAAGCTGGATTCCACGAAATCCATTTAAAGAATAAAGGCACATCGTAGCCTGATTAACCAAGAAAATTCAAATCTTCACCCAAAAATATGGTGGTTTAGTCTAAAACCAACACAGTTCGCATGGGCTCAGTTATAGCTTGCACCCATCTTAATTGAACCACCAATGATTAGAACACTTCAAAACACAGCAAAAGCAATCATCATCCTTCTGATGGTTGGTTACATCGGACAGCCTAAAGAATTATATGCTGCCGGGAAACAAATTAAACTTTCTTATACAGCTAAGAACGTTTCATGTTTTGGTGCTTCAGACGGAAGCATTCAAATGGAAATAAAAGGAGGAAAGGCACCTTACCAAATTCAATGGTCTGATGGAAGTTCGCAACAAAATCTGGCGAATATTAAAGCAGGAAATTATGTGGTTAATGTTACCGATAGAAATGGCAAATCCGCTACCCAAACTATAAATATTACAGAGCCATATCCATTGGCTATTCATTCGCAGACTACACCGGAAAACTGTTTATCCGGTAATGGAAGTGCTACCATTCGTGTAACGGGAGGTTCCCAACCTTTCACTTATTTGTGGTCAAATAATACACATGCACAAAATCTTGAACAGGTTGCTGCAGGAAGTTACGAAGTAAAAGTAGTTGATGGTAATGGATGTATTAAGACTTCGCACATTATGGTTGAACGTGCAAAAGTTTTGAATGTAACGGTTGCAAAGTATAATCCGGTTTGTCATGGTGATGATAACGGATTGATTGATGTGGAAGTGAAGGGCGGAAGTGCCCCTTACACTTATCATTGGTCGAATGGTGCAACAACTGAAGATATCAGTGGCCTGAAAGCAGGCGACTATCAATTACTGATAAGCGATAAGAATGGTTGTTCTGCATCAGTTGAGGTAAATCTTGTAAATCCTGAGCCAATAAAAATTAATGCAGTAGTTACAGATGCTGATTTAAATAAGAACAACGGAGCAATTACATTGCAGGTAACAGGAGGCACAGGGAAGTACAGTTATCTGTGGTCGAACATGGAAGAAACTTCTGTGCTGAAGAATGCAGAAGAAGGAGTATATGCAGTAAAAGTGACTGACGGTAATCAATGTATGGGTGCAGATTATTTTACGATAAATGAAAAATCACCTTTGCAGGTTACATATACAGTTAAACATGTATTGTGCAATGGAGCGGCAACAGGTTCAGTAAAACTGAATGTTTCCGGAGGAAAGGAACCTTACAGCTATGAATGGTCTGATGGAAGCAGAGAGTCTGCAATTACCAAAGCAGCAGCCGGTAATTACTCTGTAGTTATTCATGATGCTGCCGGAAAGAAATACAGTAATACATTTCATATAAATCAACCTGAAGTAATGAGCGTTTTGGCTACTGTAAAAGATGAAACAGGACATGGAAGTGGTGACGGGCAGATAACATTGCAGGTGCTCGGAGGTATGCCACCTTATTCGTTCATCTGGAATGACGGAATAAACAGTCAGGAGCGCACGCAACTTTCGCAAGGTATTTATCAGGTGACTATTCAGGATGGCAACAGATGTGTGATGAATCATCAGGTAATGATTTCGGCAGAAGATCAGATGGCATCAGTGATGAGATCGGCTGACAATAACATGATGAATAATAATCTGCTTGTATATCCTAATCCATTCAACAACACATTTACCATCAAATTTAATGAGACTGTAGGTGACATACAGGCTATTAAATTATTCAGCATGGATGGCAGGCAGATTCAGAACGTGGAACTGAATACAACAACAAAGGATGCTAATGAAATAGCTGTCAACACTACAGAAATAGCTCCAGGTAATTATTTACTGAAAGTAGAAACAAAAAATAGCACATATACCAGACTGTTGACAAAAGGCAGGTAAAGATACTTTTCATGGTTGGTTGTTTTTCACAGGCGCAGTTGGTGGTTCTCTGCGCCTGTAACCGTTTATGACGGTGTAGTTGATATGAAGCAGAAGAATCAATATAGGTTTTAAGTAAATTAGCGCCATGAATTTTCTGGCGCATTTGTATTTATCGGGTGATGATGAAATGGTGATGGTAGGAAATTTTATTGCAGATCATCTGAAAGGCCATGAATGGAAAAATTTCCCGGAAGCAATTCAGCGAGGTGTCAGGATGCATCGTTTCATTGATGAGTTCACAGATTCGCATCCTGTTGTTGAAAGAAGTAAAGCATTGCTTCGTCCGGGGTTCAGAAAATATTCTCCTGTTATCTGTGATATTTTTTACGACCATTTTCTTGCTGCAGCATGGTCTGCATACTCAACAGTTGACATGGATGACTACAGCAAAAATGTTTATGCCATGCTGCATCAGTATGAACAATATCTTCCTGAGCGTACAAAGGCCATGATGGTTTATATGGAGCGTGATAACTGGCTGAAAAATTATGCTTCGCTGCAAGGATTGGATATGGCACTGAAAGGGATGAGCCGAAGAGCAAGTTTTGAAAATAATATGAATCACGCTGCTGATTTTCTGCAACAACATTACCCTGATTTTAAGAAAGATTTTGATGATTTTTTTCCTGAATTACAGAAGAATACTCAGCAGCTATTTCTGTTTCATCACAAGTAAATGCCTGTTTTGAAATACAAACAGTACTATCTAAATAAATTTTATTTTTCTGGCTGCAAAACCACACATGCGCAGCAAAATCAATCCATGTCTGAACCGGGAAATATTGGTGCTGCCATAGGTTCGTTCTCTGTATCGAATAGGCAACTCCTGAATTTTAAGATTGAGTTTATATGCACCGAAGATTAAATCAAAATCACCAAAAGGATCAAACTCTCCGAAAAATTTGCGGTTGCTAACTAAACGGTCATAATCATCTCTGAAAATCACTTTAGTTCCGCAGAGCGTATCTTTAAATGGTTGTTCGAGCAGCCATGTGAAGGCATAACTGAAAAATTTATTTCCCAACATATTCAGGAAACGCATGGCTTCTTTTTCCATAGGATAAACCAAACGACAACCATTGATAAAATCGCCTTTGCCCGAGGCAATGGCATTATAAAATTTAGGTAAATCTTCAGGCGGCACTGTGAGATCTGCATCAAGAATCATCAGTATATCACCTTCAGCCATACTGAATCCTTTTCTCACAGCATCGTTTTTTCCTTTGCCTTCCTGTTTTGCCGTTTTAATACGGTGCGTGGATGAATATTTTTTTTCAATGGTTTTAATTTGCTCCCATGTATCATCTTTACTGTTGCCTTCAACAAAAATTATTTCCTGCCATTTTCCAAAAGTTGGAATACGCAGCAACCCGTTTTCAATATTACCGCTTTCGTTGCGTGCAGGAATGACAATGCTGACAGAGTATTTGTGATTGACATTTTCTGCTGCAGTGCCAACAGGTTTTGCAAATGAAAAAGTGTTGATGCACAGCAAACGCAACAAAGGCAGTTTTGCAAAAAAATTATTGATAAGAGGGGAGAGCAGAGGAATATTTACAGGCAACAACATTCTGCGTGTTTCGCGGTAACAGTCAAAACCGGAAAGTGTAAGCAGGTTGCGTACATCCATACGCGTGAGCCAGTTGAGTTGTGGTGTTTTGGTTTTTAGTCCGATGGTTTCAGCAAAACGTAAGACGGGCTCCCAAAGATGGTTGTGATAATTGATTATAATTTTTGTTCGTTCATGACAAACTTTTTTCAACTGTTCAAATACAGCCTGAACATCTTCCAGATATCCAATCAGGTTGGAAATGATTATCAAATCAAATTTTTCATTCAGTGTAATGTTTTCAGCATTCATTACATGAAATGAAACTGCAGGAAAACGATTTTTAGCTTCAGCAATCATAGCTGGGCTGAAGTCTATCCCCGTTTTCTTTGCTGCACGTATATCGTTTAAAAGTTCACCGGTACCACATCCCACCTCTAAAACAGAGATGGATTCATGTGAAAAATAATTACAGTAATAAGTAATGTCATCCCAGTAATACGAATGACTTTTGCGTTTTCGTACTCTGGTTGGAGCTATTTTTTCAAAGTGTTCAAGGTAGCGCACTGAGGTCAGTCTATTTTCATTTCAGGAATATTTCCTTCTGCAATCAATCGCCCTGCAGTTGCATTTTTTACCTGTTCAACAGAAACTCCGGGTGCAAGTTCAAGCAGTTTAAATCCTTGCGGTGTAACATCAAGCACAGCCATTTCAGTGACTATACGTTTAATGCATTTAACTCCGGTAAGAGGTAGTGTACATTGTTTAAGGAGTTTCGATTCTCCTGCCTTATTTACATGCTGCATTGCCACAATAATATTTTTTGCTGATGCAACAAGGTCCATTGCACCTCCCATACCTTTCACCATTTTACCCGGAATTTTCCAGCTTGCAATATCTCCCTGTTCGCTCACTTCCATAGCACCGAGTATGGTGAGGTCAACTTTCTGAGCTCGTATCATTCCAAAGCTCGTGGCCGAATCAAAAATGGATGAACCCGGAAGAAGTGTTACAGTTTGTTTTCCGGCATTTATAAAATCAGCATCTTCTTCTCCTTCTACCGGAAATGGTCCCATGCCTAAAATTCCGTTTTCCGATTGTAATGTAACGTGAATACCGGCTGGAATATAATTGGCTACTAAAGTAGGAATACCTATTCCGAGATTTACATACATCCCGTCTTTTACTTCGCGGGCAATTCGTTTTGCAATTCCGTTTTTGTCAAGCATCTCTTTGGTATTTAATTTTTAATGTAAATGCTAATAAAGTTTTCTATGGAGTTTAAATGTTTTTGGAGGAAATTTTATCTGTTATCAAAAAGCAAGAGCTTATGATGCAGTTTTATTTTTTTCTTACTGTTCTCTGTTCAATGCGTTTTTCAAATTTCTCACCCTGGAAAATTCTGTGGACATAAATTCCGGGAGTATGAATATGATCAGGATTGAGTTCACCGGGTTGTACCAGATGTTCAACTTCTGCAATGGTAATTTTTCCTGCCATAGCCATCACAGGATTAAAATTACGTGCAGTTGCACGATATATAAGATTACCCTCCGTATCACCTTTCCATGCTTTTACGATAGCAAAGTCTGCATCAAAAGCGTATTCCATCAGGTAATCTTTTTCTACACCGTTGAATTTAAATTTACGTACTTCTTTGCCCTGAGCTACTTCCGTTCCTACACCTGCAGGAGTAAAAATGGCCGGCATTCCATATCCTGCAGCCATACAGCGTGTAGCCAGAGTTCCCTGAGGTACCAGTTCCACTTCCATTTCGCCACTCAGCATCTGACGTTCAAATTCGGCATTCTCACCCACATAGGAAGCAATCATTTTTTTTATCTGATGTTTCTGAAGAAGTAAACCTAAACCAAAGTCATCTACACCTGCGTTATTGGAGATACAAGTCAAACCCTTCACGCCTTTGCGCACCAATGCTGCAATACAGTTTTCAGGAATACCACAAAGGCCAAATCCGCCAAACATGATGGTTGCTCCGTCATTAATATCACGGATTGCTTCATCTACATTATTTACTACCTTACTCATGATCTTGGTTTTTATTCTGATTAATCAATAAAATATTTTTCTTTATCATCTTTTCATTCCACGCTCCTTAGCCATTTTTTCAAGACGTTCCTGAAACTTAGATTTCTTTACTTGTTTCTTCTTATTTTCCTGTATGCGTGCATGAATGGCTTTTTCATCAACAAATAGTTTAAAGAGATAAGTTTGTCCAAAGGTAATCATGTTAGCCAGAAAATAATAATAACTCAAACCTGCAGAATAATTGTTAAAAATTCCGAGGAACATAATAGGCATAAGATACATCACATATTTCATGGATGGATTGGTAGCTGCCGTCATTTGCTGATTCAGCCGTGTGTAAATAATGGTTGATACCGTCATGAGGATGGTAAACAAACTCACATGGCTTCCATAAAATGGAATATTGAACGGTAAATCCAATATTGAATCATAGGTGCTGAGGTCGTGTGCCCACAAGAATCCTTTCTGCCTTAACTCAATGGAAGCCGGGAAAAAACGAAACATTGCAATGAGGATAGGCATCTGCAATAACATGGGCAGACAACCTCCTAAAGGATTAACACCGGCTTTTCTGTACAGCGTCATCATTTCCTGTTGCAGTTTCATGGGCTCTTCTTTAAACTTACCTTGCAACTCTGCAATTTCAGGCTGAAGTACTTTCATTTTAGCAGTACTCATATAGGATTTATAAGTGAGCGGCAAAAGAGCGGCTTTAATAAGTAATGTAAGTATTAGAATAATAATTCCATAATTGATGTTGAAGCTGTTGAGAAAATTAAATATCGGAATAACTGCAAACCGGTTAACCCATCCGAAAATTCCCCAACCTAACGGCACTAATTTTTCAAGACCTAAGTGGAATTTTTTTAATGTCTGATAATGGTTCGGGCCAAAATAAAATGTCAGATCAGTTGTTTCTTTACTGGTATGGTTATAAGGTATGGTGAAGTTGGCCGACATATAGCGTACAGCACCTTCATCATTGATTATTTTACTGGTAATTTTTGTAGGACTTTCAAAAGGTTTGTCAGCAATAAGCACACTTGAAAAATATTGTTGTTTAAAGCCCACCCACTCAACTTTTGTTTTCAATTCAGTTGCATCATCTTTGGTTTCGCTGAGGTGATCTACTTCTTCGTCAGTAAAGCGATAATAAGCAGTAGATACTGCACTTTCATTTTTATGACTTCTTTCCTGCTGCAACAGCTTTTGTTTCCAGTCAAGTTCAATATAACCTGCATTGGCAGCAACCATCTGATTCAGGTTTACGAAGTTTATCTTCAGCCCTACGCGATAGTCGTTATCTTTCAATGAATAAACATATTCCACATATCGTCCTTCACCGGCTTCGAGTTTCACTGAAACTGCTCCTGAATCATTGGCACTCACATTTACATTTTCGGAAGGTAACGTCCAGTATAAATCATTGGTACGAACTACTCTGTTGTCTGAGAAAAAATTAAAGCTGAATACTGAACTGTCGCCATTGTTCAGTACAAGTGGTTTGCCATCCCATGTTTTATAGTCTTTTAACTGAACGTAAGAAATTTTTCCACCTTTACTGCTGATTTTAAGTTTCAGCAAGTTGTTTTCAAGAGTAACAGTTTTTTCTTCACCATTGGCAGCAGGTGCAAAATCACCGTAAAGTTGTTTCAGATTATCCTCTTTAAGACTATCATTTAAGCTATCGGTGCTAAGAGTGTCAGCTTGGACCAGAAAGGTTGAGTCTTGTTTAATTTTTAAATGGTCGTGTGCTTTTTTCTGTGCCAGAGCTATGGAGTCTTGCTTGTGTTTAGCTGCCTGTAGTTCTTCCTGCGATGGTTGATTGAACAATGCAAATCCTATCAGCACAACTATTATCAGCACAACTCCTATAATCGAATTCCTATCCATAATTTATTTACAAACGTGCAAAGATAAAAATTAGCAAGTTGCACATTTATGTATGTTGAATTTTCCTTCTGTTTACTCTAAAAATATGATGAAATAATTGCTTAATCCGGTTGTGTTCAAAAGTGAAATTTTTCACTCAATTACATTAACACAGGCCGATTTTTTTTTAAGTAGAAATAAAAAAGCACTTACGATTGTAAGTGCTTGACTTTTAGTGTGGGAGCAACAGGATTCGAACCTGTGACCCTCTGCTTGTAAGGCAGATGCTCTGAACCAGCTGAGCTATGCTCCCATAGGATTTTTAAATGAGCGTGCAAAGATAGGTATAGTAGTTTATTCTCCAAATTTTAGAAAGAAATTTTTCCTGCAATTTGTGGGAATTAAAAAAGCTGCTCAGTAATGAACAGCTTTTTTAATGCTTATGCATTTTAATTATGCTTTTGTCTCTTCCAAATCGGTCATAATATCAGCATCTACAAGAATTCTTCCGCAATGCTCACATACGATTACCTTTTTGCGCTGTTTAATTTCCAACTGACGCTGAGGTGGAACTTTGTTAAAACATCCGCCACAACTGTCGCGCTGTACAGAAACTACTGCGAGATGATTGGCAGCATTTTCACGGATTTTATGATATCCGCTCAGTAAACGCTCTTCAATAATTGAAGCTGCTTTGTCCGAATATTCTTTAAGTTTTTCTTCGTCTTTGCGTGTTTCTTCAATGATGGTGTCTAATTCTTTACGCTTGCCTTCCAAATCATTTTTTCTGAATCCGAGTTCTTCCTCAGTTTCAGTAAGAATTTGTTTCTTAGAGTTGATTTCAAAAGCATATTCCTTAATTCGTTTTTCGCTCAGTTCTATTTCGAGTTTCTGAAATTCGATTTCTTTAGTGATAGACTCATACTCACGGTTATTTTTTACATTATTCTGCTGCCCTTCATATTTTTTAATCAAAGCGGTAGCATCTTTAATTGCAATTTTCTTTTCGCCAATGAGTTTTTCAAATTCAGCTATATCATTGCTGATATTATGAATGCGTGTTTCTAAACGTGCAACGTCATCTTCCAGATCCTTTACTTCGATAGGAAGTTCGCCACGAACAATTTTTATTCTGTCAATTTCAGAATCAATTTGCTGTAACTGAAACAATGCCTGCAATTTTTCTTCTACCGAAGCATCTGCAACACCTTTCTTAGGCATTTTAATCTGAAATTTGGTAATATCTCCAACGGTATATTTGCTGGAGAGTTTAGCAGCCGTATCTGTATCTATGGCTTTTAAATTACGTGTTTCGGTCAATCTTCTTACTACCGGTTTGCTGACCTTGGTGATTACCGGTTCTTCAACTTTACTTTTACTTTTGCCTTTACCTCTGGCTTTGGTGTCTATCTTTGACATGCTTTTTCCTGATTTTTTAACCGCTGATGATTTTTGTTTAATTTCTTTTTCTTTACTACTTGCTTTTTTTGCAGTTGTTTTAGTTTTTACAGTTGGTTTTGCTTTGGCAGTAATTTTCTTAACTACGGGTTTAGCAGTTTTTGTTTTGGCTGCAACCTTTTTTGGAGCTGCAGCTTTTTTTACAGCAGGAGCTGCTTTTTTCTTAGCCGGAGCTTTAGCCTTGGTCTTTGGCGCGGCCGCTTTCTTCTTTGCAGCAGGTTTTACTTTTACTGCTTTTTTAGCGGCTGCTTTAACAGGTTTTTTTGCTGCCATAATCAGATATATTTTACCGGATTAGTATCCACTTTTGTTAAACGGATGGCAAATGTAGAAAAATTTTTGATTAACAAATCTTTAAGCAGATTCATAGTGAACTGTTCGGTTTCAAAATGGCCTGCATCTACCAGCAAAATTCTGCTGTCAGCATCAAAAAACTGATGATATTTTATGTCGGAGGTAATAAACGCATCAGCACCGGCAGCTATGGCATCTTTCAGGAGGAAAAAGCCTGCTCCTCCGCACAATGCAACTTTTTCAATTTTTTTACCTGTAAAGCTGGTGTGCCTCAATACACTGCAACCCAAATGCGATTTAACTGCAAGCAGAAATTCTTTTTCGTCCATTGGCTTTTCAAGGATTCCGGTCATCCCTGATCCTGTTGTTTGCAGACTGTTATCGAGAGTATTGATATAGTAAGCCACTTCTTCGTAGGGATGAGCTTTAAATAATGCATTTAAGATTTTTGCTTGTTGATGAGCATAAAATAAAGATTCAATCCTTACTTCCTTTTCGTGCTGGCGTACGCCAATTTTACCACTGAAAGGGTTGGTGTTTTCGCCCGGTTTAAAAGTGCCGGTACCTTCCACATTAAAACTACATTCACTGTAATTTCCTATACCACCGGCCCCCGCTGCGAATAATGCATTTCTGACTTCTTCGGCTTGCGCAACAGGGCAAAAAGTGACTAACTTTTTTAGTAAATGTTCTTTTGCCGAAAGTATTTTTAAATCTCTTAAACCCAACTCCGTGCCTAATCGGTGATTTACACCTGACAAAACATTATCAAGATTGGTGTGAATGGCATAAATGGAAATATTGTTTCTGATGGCTTTCAGCAAAATTCGCTCGATATAATTTTTTCCGGTTAATTTTTTTATCCCTGAAAAAACGATGGGGTGATGAGCTATTACGAGATTACAATTTTCAGAAATGGCTTCGTCAATAACACTTTCAATACTGTCGAGGCAAAGGATTATACCGGTAACTTCAGCATCAGGATTTCCGGTTATCAATCCACTGTTGTCATAGCTTTCCTGCCAAACCGGTGGAGCAAAATCTTCAAGAATTCTTATTACATCTTTGATTAAAGTCATTGTATGCGAGTAGAGTGAACAAAACTAATCAATTGTCAGTGAGCAGCAGTTACTGCAGTCAGTGTAAATTAAACAATCATTCGTTAATTAAATTTCATGGAAAAGTCAATCAATATCATTCTTAGGTTTTTATTTGTACAGCAAATGGCAACAGTGTTGTTTAAAAACAAAATTCAATTCATTAAGTTTTTTATTCTTATTGCTATTCTCGAATCTGTAGTGATAAGTGAAACTTATGCTCAGTCGTCCGGAAAAAAATGGAACCTGGGGCTTGGCGGAGGTATCACCCAATACAATGGCGATTTAGGTCAGGGTTTTTATAAAATTGACCAACCTTATTATGGTTTTGCTTCGATGTCGGTAAGTAGATACTTAGGCAAATATGCTGATGTTTTTATTTCAGGATCAACAGGAGAAGCAGGTTATAAAAGTGATGCTGCAGGTTTTAGGCTTAAAATGACTACAGCTTCCTTGAATCTGAGGTTTTATGCAGTACGACCCGAAGCACACTTTCGTCCCTTTGTTTATGGTGGAGGAGGAGTTTTGGTATGGGACAGAAGTATTTGGGCTTTACCGGGTGATATAGAAACCCGCAACGACCTTGTTCTTCCTTCGTTTGGAGGAGGATTTTCTGTTCGGCTGAATGATGTTGTGAATATATTGATACAGGAATCTTTTATGCTGTCGCAGAAAGATGATATTGACAGAACGGTAGCAAAGTATAACGATGCATTTTTGTTTCATACTGCAGGTTTAACTTTTAACCTTGGCAGAAAAAAAGACAGTGATGATGATGGCATTGGAGACAATAAGGATTTATGCCCGGGAACTCCCCGAGGTGTAAAAGTGGACGCTGCAGGATGCCCTACAGATACTGATGGTGACGGAATTGCAGATTATCTGGATGATTGCCCGCAGCAGTTTGGATTGGCTGCTTTAAAAGGCTGTCCTGATACTGACGGTGATGGCATTGCCGATAAAGATGATGAATGTCCGTTGGAGAAAGGTTTACTGAGTGTAAAAGGTTGCCCCGACAGTGATGGGGATGGTGTTGCTGACAAGAATGATAAATGCCCTGAAACACCAAAAGGTTTTAAAGTAGGAGCAGATGGTTGTCCTTTTGATCGTGATAAGGATGGTGTAATGGATGATGAGGATGCCTGTCCTGATGTTCAGGGACCGGTACAATATAAGGGATGCCCCGACAGTGATGGTGATGGCGTGCCTGATAATATTGACAAATGCCCTACAGAAAAAGGAATCGCCATCAACAAAGGTTGCCCTGAAATGGAAAAAGCTGATCTGTTGAAAATTTCTCAGATTGCAGGTTCTATCTATTTCGAAAGTAACAGCGATAAAATAAAACCGGTATCGTTGCCTCAGTTGGATATGTTGGTGGAGCTATTAAAAAAATATGATTCAGTGAACCTTACCGTTGAAGGTCATACCGATAATTCAGGTGATGAAACGTATAATCTGAAATTGTCGCAAAAGCGGAGCGAGGCCGTGAAAAATTATCTGATATCGAAAGGCATTTTTGAAGCCCGCATTTTGGCAAAAGGTTATGGAGAATTTAAACCTGTATCAGACAATCTTACTCCTGAAGGACGGGCTAAAAACAGAAGAGTAGTGCTGAAAGTTTCTTATTAATCTGTCTGCAATATTTTTATTTTGGATATCATCATAGACTGATTATTCAGTTCTCCAAAGCACGTAATTACCTTGTTGGTGAACAACAGAGTAATGATTAATTACTTTGGATTGAGTGATGTCATCCAGACGATAAGCAATATGATAGGCTGACATAAGTTGTTTGCTGTAGAAATGATTGTAACCTTCTTCTGCAAGTTGCTTTTGATCTGACTTAATCCATTCAACAGGTTGCTGAATGTGATAGAGTGTAACAAAATCATGATGCCATTTTTTCAAAAACCATGGTTCATGAATGATGGCCTTCCACGCTACGGGGGTGGGATGTTGTGTTTCACATAAAAATGAATCGTCCTGAGGAAAACTAAGAATAATTTTATCTTCAGGGATGGAATCTTTTATCCACTCATGCATCAGGGTTAAATCAGATTTAACGTAATCGCCAATCTGATATCGACTCTGAAGTTTTTTGAATGGTAATAATGATGAATGTGTAATGGCAAGAATCAGAAAAACTGTCAAGATTATTGCCATATAAGTCAGAAAAGTTTGAGGCAGTACGGATTGCATAAATTTTTGCTGAGCAATGAAATGTGCAATATAAATTCCGCAAAAAAGAGTAAGCCAGACGCTTGTTTTAAACCATTGCAATTTGCCCAATACCATCATATTTGCTTTTTCAAAAAGCAAATAATAAAAAAACATTCCTGCTATTATGCATGTTATCAGAATCATCAAGTGACGGTTGTATGGAGTGGGCTTTCTGAAAAACAAAATTGCCGTAACTAAAATCAGAAAAAAGTTTTTTATGTAATCGCCTGCAGCAAAAAATGACGGGATATAATGATGCGGATTGCGAAACACATAAAGTATGTAATAATAGTAATAGTCAGCAGGTGAAGCTGTATCTGCAAACTGTCGTTTGAATAACGGAATCAGCATAAAAGCAGCAACAACCAAATAGCTCAGCAATCCAAATATCAATTCACGAAAGTTGAAACGATGCAAAAAAAATGATGTTATCAGCATCAGCATCATCACCTGAATACCAATCAATGGCTGATAGAGTGTGGCAATTCCGCAGAGCAACATACCTGTTTTAAGTTTTTCATTAAAGAAATAAAATAATGCAGCCATGCACAATGCACTTGCAAATACAGAGCAGGTAAGCATGTTGTCAAAAACAAAATTTCCGCCAACAGTAATCTTGTTCAGAAAAATTAAGCCCGTCAACGGTGTAATCAAGGCTGTCAGTTCATCTTTAAATATCAGATACGACAAATTCATATAGTAATATGAAAAAACAGCAATTGCTGCTATCATGATTCCGAAGCATAATTGAGGCAACGGAATGAGATGACTCAGAATAAAAAGCGTATGTGTATAATAATAGCGGACAGAAAAAATATTAAACAGATAACCGGTTACATAATCGCCCGGATACAATGTTGGATTCTGAAGTTTATATACAAAAGGCAAATGCTCTTCGAGGTCGCTGCTGTTGAAGTAATAGCCGTACACAGCAAGGAACAAAAAGGCATAAAAAAACGACCAAATCCAGTATTTAACCGATTGTGACATCAGAACTATAATTTTGCACAGGAACAAAGTAAACGAATTTGTTAATTAGCTTTGCAACAAAGGATATATGAACGATCAGTCAAAAAGAATTCTTTTAGTAGAAGATGAGCAAACACTTTCAGAAACAATTAAGCTGAATCTGGAAATGGAGGGCTATTATGTGAATGCAGTTGGTGACGGTAAAAAGGCACTGAAGGCATTTAAGGAAGGACGTTATAATCTGGTTATACTTGATGTAATGCTCCCTGAAATAAGTGGGTTTACGGTATGTGAATCCATCCGACTCGAAAACATGGATATACCTATTTTATTTCTCAGCGCAAAAAATCATCCGAGCGACAGAGTTACAGGATTGAAAATAGGAGGAGATGATTACCTGACTAAACCATTTAATCTGGAAGAGTTGTTGCTGAGAGTGCAGAACCTGATTAAGCGTACAATTGAGCCCAAAGAAAAAGCTGCATTAACAGTTTATCACTTAAACGGAAACGATATCAATTTCGCTCAGCTTGAAATTAAAAGAAAAGATGGTTCAGTTACTCATCTTACCAAAAAAGAAGCGTTGCTGCTGAAACTGTTAATTGAAAAACGTAATGAAGTAGTTTCGCGCGAACATATTCTTGAAACGGTATGGGGTTATGATATTTATCCTTCAACAAGAACTATAGATAATTTCATAGTTACCTTTCGCAAATACTTTGAACCTGATCCTTCCAATCCGAAATATTTTATTTCAGTAAGAGGAATTGGGTATAAATTTACAGATGCGGAAGATTAAAAAAATACAGGGTGAAAATTTTAGTTATTGATAATTTTGATTCGTTCACCTATAACCTTGTGCATTACATTGAACATATTACAGGAGTAAAACCTGACGTAAAACGAAACAATGAAATAAAAGCAGCGGAAGCCGGTGATTATGATAAGATATGTATTTCACCTGGCCCCGGGTTGCCATCAGAAGCAGGAATTACCAAGGAAGTCATCAGATTGTGGGCACCACAAAAAAGTGTTCTGGGTGTATGCCTCGGACATCAGTCATTGGCTGAAGTTTTTGGAGGTACTCTTAAAAATCTTGATACGGTTATGCATGGTGTAAGCAGAACTGTTAGAGTTTTGAAAGCAGATATGTTATTTGCTAATATTCCTGAGCGATTTGAAGCAGGGCGCTATCATTCATGGGTGATTGACAATCCGGGTATTCTGGAAGTGATTGCCGAAGATGACGATAAAAATATCATGGCCGTGAAGCACCCTCAGTTTAATGTTTACGGAGTACAGTTTCATCCTGAAAGTATTATGACTCCTGAAGGAATGAACATAATGAGTAACTGGATTTTAAAAACCTGATTATGGAAGTTAGAATGGCAAACGAGCAGGATATGGAAGCCATCAGCAAGATGGTTACCGCTATTTGGAAGGCCTATTATCCTGCCATCATTACTCACGAGCAAATTGATTTTATGCTTGACAAAATGTGCAGCGTTCAGGCACTGCACAGTCAATTGAGCGAGGGACATATATTTATGGTTGCCGAAGAGGACAACGAAATTGCAGGCTATATTGCTTTTTACCCGCTGAATGAGAAAGAAGTTTTTTTAGACAAACTGTATGTGAAACTTGATATGCACGGAAGAAATATAGGCGGCATTTTACTCAATGAAATGATGGAGCAAACAGGAGAGGAGCAGCAGATAAAATTACAGGTAAACAGAAAAAATATAAAGGCCATTAATTTTTACTTTAAAAATGGATTTCGCATTGAACGTGCTGCTGATTTTGATATTGGCAATGGCTTTTTTATGAATGATTTTGTTATGATAAAAAACCAACATCATGGCGGGAAATAGTTTTGGAACCTTATTCAGAATAACCACCTTTGGCGAATCGCATGGACCTTATATTGGTGTGGTGATTGACGGATGTTACCCCGGAGTGAAGCTGAACACAGAGGCAATTACTCTTGAATTGTCAAAAAGAAGACCCGGGCAATCAGAGCTTACAACAGCGCGAAAAGAAGATGATATACCTGAAATTATTTCGGGATTATATGATGGAAAAACTACAGGAGCACCACTTACTATTCTGATAAGAAATAAAGATCAGCGTCCTGCAGATTATAATTCACTGCAGCATACTTATCGTCCTTCGCACGCTGACTATACTTATCAGGCCAAATACGGTATTCGTGACCACCGTGGCAGCGGAAGAGCATCAGCCCGCGAAACAGCAGCACGTGTTGCAGCAGGTGCTGTTGCATTGCAGTTGCTTGAAGCACGTGGCATTGCAGTGCATGCTTACGTTAGCAAAATTGGAAATGTATCAATACCTGAAACTGCATATCCTGTTAATCTTTCATTAGTTGAACAAAATGTTGTGCGTTGCCCGCATGAATCTACTGCAACAGCTATGCAAAAACTCATTGCTGATTGTAAAGAACAGGGCGATACACTTGGTGGTGTAATAAATGGATTAATTCAGTTTCTGCCTCCGGGTTTAGGTGAGCCGGTCTTCGATAAATTTCATGCGCGGCTTGGATATGCCATGTTGGGCATTAACGCAGTTAAAGGTTTTGAAATAGGCTCTGGATTTGATGGAGTGGCTCAAAAAGGCTCGCAGCAGAATGATGTATTCAGTTATTCGCCTGATGGCAAAGTAACTACCCTGACCAATCATTCCGGTGGAGTGCAGGGAGGAATAACCAATGGAATGGATATAACTTTCAGAGTTGCTTTTAAACCTGTTTCTACACTGATGAAATCGCAAAAAAGCATTGATGTTGATGGCAATGAAGTGGTCCTACATCCCGGTGGCCGACATGATGTATGCGTAGTGCCTCGCGCAGTTCCCATTGTTCGTGCTATGGCTGCAATTACTGCTCTCGATTTTGTGATGCAGCAGGATGCATTGAATGGAAATTTTCAGAATAAGAATTCTTAATATCAGTTATCATTCAACAGTAAAATAATCTTTGTAAAATCACAAAAAAAATGCAAAATCCTTTAAATGGATTTTGCATTTTACTTTTTATAATTCCTAACCTGTATGTAGGGAGTTTTTGATTACATATTTTCAATAACCATAGCACTTGCTCCGCCACCACCATTGCAAATGGCAGCACCGCCAATACGTGCATTATTTTGTTTGAGTACATGAATCAGCGTAACCAGAATACGCGCTCCTGAACATCCCAGCGGATGACCTAAAGAAACTGCACCTCCGTTAACATTTACTTTTGAAACGTCAAGTCCCATTTCTTTAACATTTGCCAGTGCAACTACCGAGAAAGCCTCGTTCAGTTCAACATATTCCAGATCGCTCATCTTCAATCCTGCTTTTTCAACTGCTCTTGGCAATGCTTTAGCAGGTGTTGTTGTAAACCATTCAGGAGCCTGTTCAGCATCGGCATAGCTTCTTATTTTTGCAAGAGGTTTCAATCCCAAAGCATCAGCTTTTTCTTTGCTCATCAGCACAAGTGCAGCAGCGCCATCATTCATGGTTGATGCATTTGCAGCAGTCACTGTTCCATCTTTTACGAATGCAGGTTTAAGTCCGGCAATCTTATCAAATTTAACATTTTTATATTCTTCGTCTTCAGCAAATACTAAAGGGTCGCCTTTGCGCTGAGGAATTTCTACAGGAACAATTTCATCTTTAAATTTTCCTTTTGCCCAAGCATCAGCACTGCGTTTATAGGATTGAATGGCATATCCATCCTGATCTTCTCTGCTGAAACCGCATTCTTTGGCGCAAAGCTCAGCGGCATTTCCCATTGCATAGTTGTGATAAACATCTACCAAACCATCCTTAGCAAGTCCGTCCACCATTTTCACATCGCCATACTTGTTTCCCCATCGCATGTTAGGAGCATAAAAAGGTACATTGCTCATGCTCTCCATACCTCCTGCAACCACTACATCATTGTCGCCAAGAATGATGCTTTGAGCAGCCAGCATCACAGATTTCATTCCTGAAGCACACACTTTGTTGATGGTTGTACAATGTACACTATCAGGTAATCCTGCAAATTTTGCTGCTTGTCTTGCAGGTGCCTGACCTACATTTGCCTGCAGCACATTTCCCATAAATACTTCTGTAACTTCTTTTGGGTCTAATGAAATACGGCTGAGTGCGCCTTTAATAGCTATAGCGCCTAATTGTGTTGCTGAAATCGGGGAGAGAGAGCCACCGAAACTTCCCATTGGAGTACGCACTGCCGAAACGATATATACTTCTTTCATTCTTCTGATATTTTTATGATGAGGCACAAAAGTAACAAAAGAAAGTGTAGCGCGTTCCGGCAGGGTTTATTGCCAACTCAGATCAGAGGGGAACGCGTTTTCAAAATATTGTTCAACAGTGCGTTACTGCTAACGGGTTAATGGTGGGTTTATTCCTGTTTTAATTCGTTATACCGTAGTTAAGCTCAACCTGGAATTTTTCGTTCAATGCTCCAATACGTTTGGCAGCAGCTTCCGACATTTTAATTATCTGTTTGTCATTATCTCCTGTGTCGGGCAGCTGGCCTACAACTTTTACAAATACATAATCACCATTCATTCTGTTGGTAACCTTAATGATGGTTCCCGGTGCAGCAGTGCGGTGCAATGCATAAAATTTACTCTGGTTAATATCATTGTCATGAATCCATGAAGCCATTCCGGTTTCATTCACCTCAATAACTGTCCCGCTCTTACCGCTTACTTTTTTGGTTTCAGTACGCGAAGCTTTATACTCCATTTCATTGGGCGAAGGAGTTGCAGGTATCATTTTGTTGTTCGCTTCAGCAATAAGTTTTGAATCATTACGAACCTGTTCGTTTTTTTGCTCCAGTTTTTTATCGTCAATAGTCTGAACAGTCGCTTCTTTTTGTGATGGCGTAGCAACAGTTTTTTCGATCACAGGTTTTGTTTTTTCAGCAACGATAAGTTTCTGACCTGCTTTAATTCCATCATTTTCCAGATGATTCCACTTTCTGATTTGGTCAGCAGTTACATTAAATTTTCGTGCAATTCCAAAAAGAGTTTCACCTTTTTCAATGATATGAATAGAGCTTTCTGAAGATTTTTCGGTTTGTTTTGTCGGTGCAACAGGACTGTCAGATTGTTTAATGTCATCCCCTGCATCATTCGATTTCTCAATAGGAATATTTATGATTTGCCCAATTTTTAAATCATTCACACCCGGGTTTACCGACTTCAATTCATCAATACTCATTTTGTATTTGTGTGATAAACCTGTCCAGGTGTCTTTTGGTATGACTTTGTATAAGGTGCATTTTTTGCCTGCAATAACCCGTTGTCCCTGCTGTGAATAGGCAAGTCCGGCTACTGTCATTCCGGCAACAAATAATATGGCGATTTTAAGTCTCATTATACACGATTTTCCTTTTACAATACTAAACATAACAATGGCTTATTATAAGTTGAAGTTATATGGTTTTGAACAAAATAATTAACACCATAACGTCATTCATGTTGCTGAATTGTGCAATTTTGAATCCTATAGCATTGACAGCTTATGAAATATCTGATTACCATATTAAGTTTTTGTTTAACGGTTTCCGTATTTGCGAAGGAACCATTGGTTTTTCGTTTTAATTTTCAGTCGGAAGTTGACAAAGGTGTAGCACGAATGTTCAGTAAAGCAATGAAGCAGGCGCAGGACGAAAAAGCTGATTTGTTTCTGATACATCTGAATACTTATGGAGGCATGCTGGACGCTGCAGACAGCATTCGCAACTCCATTATCAATGCTGATATTCCAGTAGTTGTGTTTATTGACAGAAATGCTGCAAGTGCAGGAGCTCTTATTTCAATTGCCTGCAACCGTATTTACATGCGAAGTGGTTCAAGTATTGGTGCAGCTACTGTAGTTACTCAGGACGGGCAAGCTGCGCCTGATAAATATCAGTCGTATATGCGTGCCATGATGCGAGCAACTGCAGAAAAAAGAAACCGTGATCCTAAGATTGCAGAAGCAATGGTTGACCCACGTGTTATCATTCCGGGAGTAAATGACTCAGGACGCGTGCTCACATTCACTGCCTCTGAAGCATTGGCCAATAATTATTGCAATGCCATTGTTGAATCTGAAAGTGAGTTGCTGCAGAAAGAACATTTAACAAACTACACTATTGAAGAATATAAACCATCATGGACTGATAAGACAATCGGTTTTCTGATTCACCCTGCCGTAAGCAGCATACTTATACTTGTGATGCTGGCAGGTTTGTATTTCGAGTTTCAGGCACCTGGAACAATATTCCCAATTGCAGCTTCATTATTGGCTGCTGTACTTTATTTTGCTCCGCTTTATCTCGAAGGTCTTGCTGCCAACTGGGAAATTCTTCTTTTTGCTGTGGGTGTGATATTACTTGCTGTTGAATTTTTTGTGATACCTGGATTTGGTATTACCGGCATTGCAGGAATTATTTGCACTACATTGGGCTTTGCATTGAGTATGCTGAATAATATCGGATGGGATTTCACTTTTACAACAAAATCACAATTAATACAAAGTGTTACGGTTTCCACGGGAGCCATGCTTATGTCAATAGTGCTGGTGTTTTATCTGTTGAGCCGGATAAATGATTCCAAAAGATTAAGTAAACTTACATTGCAGAATACTCTTCAGTCAGAAAAAGGATTTCATGCTCCAGCGAATAATGATAAGATTACAGCAGGAATGAAAGGTAAGGCACATACTGATCTCCGACCCTCAGGAAAAATTATGATTGAAGGCAAGGTTTACGATGCTGTTGCTGAATCTGGATGGATTCATAAGGGCGAATCAGTTGAAGTGGTTGTCAGCGGTATGACCTTAACCGTGAGAACTGCTGACGTGTGAATATCTTTGTTTATATCATTCAACTGAATCAACCGGTTATTCGCTGTCATCCTTAATTTTGTCAAACCAAATAGTATCCAATTCATCAACCACCATAAATTATTATACAATGAAACATTACCTGAAGATTACTTATGTTCTCCTGATGGTATTATTTTCCTGCAAGGATTATAAACCTGAAGTTGACCGCTTAAACCGTGAACGCGATTCACTGATTAACAATTCAAGTCTTAAAGACAGTACTATTGATTCGTTTCTGGGCGACTTCAACGATATTGAAGCCAGTCTGGACAGTATTAATCAAATGCATGCTGCCATTACCCTCGATCGTAAGAATGATCCCGAAATGGGAGGAACAGTGAAAGACCGTATCCGCAGAAACATGGAAAGTATCAGTCAGATTCTTGACCAAAACAGTCAGCGTATTGCTGAGCTTTCTCGTAAACTGAAAAACAGCAATATTCAAAGTGCTCAGCTTCAGAAAATGATTAAAGGGCTGAACCTGAAAATTGCAGAACGTGATTCTATGATTGCAGACTTAAATAATCAGTTGGGTGATGCAAAAATTGAAATTACAGGTTTACGTACAAACATTGAAACACTGAACTCAACAATCGGTGAGAGAGATAAAACGATTGAAGAGAAAGTCAATACCATCAATACCGCTTACTACGTTGTTGGAACCTACAAGCAACTTCGTGATAAGAAAATACTGAGTAAAAAAGGAGGGTTTATTGGAATTGGCAGAAGTCAGACCATCAATTCAGATATTGATAACTCCAAATTTAATAAAGTGGACATTCGTCAGTTTACTACACTTGAGTTAAATACTAAAAGTGTAAAAATTGCTTCTGTACATCCTGCATCATCTTATTCGTATGATAAGGACAAGAAGAAAATTAATTCGCTGAAGATTACCAATCCTGATCTGTTCTGGAGCAATTCCAAATACCTTGTTGTAGTAACTAAGTAACAACCGAATATGATTTAGTCAGAGGCAGAATGAAATTCTGCCTCTTTTTTTATTTAATAATGTAGCTTTAAAGAAATTAATTTTGCAGTATGAATGATTTTGTTGTACGAGCCTACGGAATATTGATTAATCATAAAAACGAAGTCCTGCTCTCACATGAAAAGGAATTTGGAATGGAGTTTACCAAGTTTCCCGGTGGAGGCCTTGAATATGGCGAAGGGCTTAGAGAATGTCTGGCAAGAGAATTTTTAGAGGAAACAGGACAACATGTAAAAGTTCTGGAACATTTTTATACCACAGATTTTTTTGTTGAGTCAGCTTTTCATGAGAAACGACAATTAATCAGTGTGTATTTTTATGTTGACGCCATTGGTTTTGAAAAACCTGCTGATACGGAATTGCAAAATTTTTTATGGAAGCCCATTAATATGCTATCAGAAGAAGACGTGACTTTTCCGGTAGATAAATATGTTGTTTCACTGCTGAAAAAACAAATGGATAATTAACGGTTGCAGATATCTTTATAAGCGCAAAGTGAACACCTTTTCAAATCCTGTGTCTGAACAAAATCAGCTTCGAAAATAATTTCTTCCAACAATCTTTTTAATGAAAAATCAAACAATTCTGAATGACTTCGCCAATCGGAAGGCGAAATTGTCTCCAGTTTTTTTGAAGAAATACTGCGCAGCGGATAAATACCCGAGGTGATGCTGCCATTGTAATTTGACCGTTCAGCTAGCCAGTTGTATAGCATTAATTGCAAATTGATTTTATATTTAGGTTCAGAAAAGATTTGCTCAATGGAATATTTTGACTGTAGTTCATCTTTTCCTGTCTTATAATCTACAATTCTGAATCCTTCTGCAGTTTTATCTATCCTGTCAAACTTTCCTTTAATGGTTGCGCTGACATTATCTTTCAGAGTAAGTTTTACTTCATGACTTTTTTCTGTTTCAATGATTTCAAAAGGTGGAAGCGTAAGGTCTGTATCAACTATTCGTTCAATATATTTTTCTATTATTTTTTCAATGATAAAAGTGTAGCCTCTGTGCTGATAGTGTTTATCAAATTTCTGTCTGATGGCTTCCAATACCAACGGCTGAATTTTCTTTTTCATCAGCGCAGCATCTTTTTTGTTGAACGTTTTATTTTTTTCAACATCATAAAGATTCTGTATTGCCTGATGAAGTATTTCGCCCACAACAGCACTGTCTATTTCCTCATCGAAAGAATCAGGCTCCTTAATTTTCTTAATATATCTGAAGTAAAATTGCAGTGAGCAGTATATAAATGACTGAAGTGATGTTGCCGAAAATTTTAATTTATCAGTGTTGTACAGCTTCTTTAATTCCTTTGTTAATTCTTCCGAACGTTTGATTTCAGGATTGATGTAGTTGATTTTCTGAAGTGGAGGAATAATCAATTCATGACTGATTTTCCAGTTGCTGAGCCTGGATTTAATTTCATAAAACAACTGTAACAGATAGCGGCTTCGTTCACCTCCTGCAAATTCATTGGTTTGAGTATTATATAAAAGTTCGATATGTGAAGCACGTTGCAAAAGCCGCCAGAAGTGATAAGCTGAAATTGCATCCTGCTCGGTATAGGTAGGAAGATTGAATGATTTTCGTAAAGTATATGGAATAAAGGAATGATGTCTGTTGGTTTTCGGCAATGAACCTTCATTGGCATTTAGTACAAAAATATTTTCAAAATCCAGAACACGTGTTTCCAGAAATCCCATGATCTGTAATCCTTTTACAGGTTCACCACTGAACGGTATTCGGGTGGTGTTGTACAACTCTTCAATGAGCATTTCCTGAGCATGATAATCGAGGATATTCTTGTAACGGTTTGTCAGAGCATTTAATTCTTCCAGTTCGTTTAACATAAAAGCTGCTACATTCAGTTCACCGGATTTCACAGATTGGAGATAAACAGTAATTTTATTATACACTGCAAGGTGTTTTTCAAATACATTTTCATTGAGCAGCCATTGCTCTAAGAAGTATTTTGCATCATCAATCAATTCTTCCATTGGAATATAAGTACCATGCCCTTCGGTATTACCGTTCATCCAGGCAGGAATTAATGCAGAATATGGATGCTGAAGCAGGTGTAAAAATGACTGAAAATGCAAAAGAGTTTTCTTGCCTTTTATCACCGACATGCGCTTAAGTTCTTCCAATAAATGTACAAACCTGAACATCTGCGTATTTGAATATGGATATCCCATGGTGATATTCAACTCTTCAATTTCTTCGGGAATTGATTGCAGCACCTGTGGCAATAATGATTCATCATTCAGAACAATAGCAGTTTTATCAGGGTTTAATTTATTTTCCTTCAGCAATTTTTTTAGTTGTTGCCCCATATATTTAACCTGCCCGGTTACCAATGGAACACCTGTAATCCTTACGTTTTTCTCCAGTGTGCGGAATAAATTTGATTTATGTTTAAATTCTTTTTGTATCAATGTGTTATTTCTGAAAAACAAACCCGCCTCCTGATCAGGTGAATCAACATAATATTCATCAGCATCCCAACGTATCAGGCATTTACGCTGTTGAACAAATTCAAAAATATTTTTTTCAGCAGGTGTAAGTGCGTAAAATCCGGCAAACACGGTAGTGGATGTATTCAATCCGGCAAAATAGGTTTCGGGTGAAAGAGCCATGTTATTCATGGCATGTCCCTCTGTAGTTTTGCTTTCAGCCTGGAGTTGTGAAAAAAGCTCCTCATAAAGTAATGGCAACTTATTCCATATTTCTGCAAATTTCTGCTGTAGTTTGGTGGGCTCCTGTAAAAACATTGCAAAGAACTTACGCAACTGTTCTGCCTGCTGTTCATCATCCTGAAAGAGAAATTCTATTTCTTTATAGGATTTAAGGTCGGCAAATAATGTCTGGTGATCAATCAGATATCGGTCAGCTTCATCAAAATCGGAAAGAATCATTTCGCCCCAGGGTGCAAAAGTGCGGAAATCAGTTTCGCTGAAGTGTTTTTTATAAATGGTGTAAAACTGCAGAAGCAATTCCTTTTTCTCAACAATGCGCTGAGGTGTATAATGCGCTATAAAATCGCTTATGGAATAAACCGAAGGAAGGAGTGAGGCATGATGCAGTTGTTGTGCAAATGTTATTTTAAATATGAGTGCAGCTCTTCGCGTTGGAAATATGACCGTGAAGTCTGAATAATTATAATCATTGCGAAGGGAGATTATTTCCTCAGCAAGTGAAGAAATAAATGTCGGAGAATTACTGGTTTGTTTCACTTTCATACAACAAACTGGAATATTTGCCGGAATTGGTGTTCAGATAGTTTCCTGCTACCCTAAGTAGTTCTTCCGAAGTGATTTTGTCAATACTCTTATAAATTTCTTCCAGTGATTTTACCTTATTAAAATTCAGTAAACTTTTTGCATTGGAGATAGCAATATTTGCTTTGTTTTCTCTTGCCAAAGCAAGTTGGCCTTTAAATTGTTGTTTGTATTGATGGAGTAAATTACTGCTGATTTTGTTTGTTGCAAGTCTATTCATAACAGACTGTGTAAGAGAAATACTTTTCTCAAGATGCTTTTTATCTGTTGCCAGATAAACATGAAACGTTCCGGTGTCGCTGTAGGAGTTAAAACCTGATTCAATGGTGTAAGTGTAGCCGTACTTTTCACGGATACCCAGATTAAGTTTAGAGTTCATACCGGGCCCTCCCAAAATATTATTGACCAAAGCCATTGTAAGTCTGTCCTTGCTATGTAATGAAGGTGCCGGTTTTCCCATCATGTAATGACATTGAGCATTGTGTTTGGAAAATGTAATTTCCTCAGGTCTGTAATTTTTAAAATGAGTTATTTTGTGAGTAGTGGTTCTGTTTTTTCTGTTGCCAAAATATTTAAAGGTGAGCTCTGTTATGGTTTTTTCATCAGTTGGAGCTGCTATGGCAACTACCATATTTGCCGGAAAATAATTTTCTGCAATAAAATGGAATAAATCTTTCTGTTGAAACCCACGGACTGTTTTTTCTGTACCGAGAATCGGATTGCCCAAAGAATTATTTTTAAATAAAATACTTTCGAAGTCATCAAATATTTGTTCTCCGGGAGTATCCAGATAGGTTCTTATTTCATCACAAACAACTTCTTTTTCTTTTTCTAATTCTTTCAAAGGAAATATACTGTTGAAAGCCAGGTCAGCAATCAACTCCAGCGCACGTTCGGTAAACACTGCCGGTAGTGATGCATGTATGCAGGTTTCTTCCTTGCTTGTAAAGGCGTTGAGTTCACCTCCTACAACTTCGAGTCTGTTAAGTATATGAAATGATTTTCTTTTGCTTGTCCCTTTAAACAGCATGTGTTCAATAAAATGAGCAAGACCTTCTTTACCTGCCTTTTCATGACGGGTTCCTGCTTTTATCATCAATGCGCAATGTGCAACTTCGGTATTGCTTAAGGGTGTAAAAACAATGCGTAGATTATTGGGAAGTGTAATTATCTTTGTCATATAGAATTCACAAAAATAAAAAAAGCCTGATGTAAATTTAGTGTGAAGGCTGTTTTGGATAATAGTTTTGGTGATAGCACATTTACATTATTGTCAATCCATTTAATTTGCAGATGAAATCAAAAAATGTAAGTATGAGAGTATTTTTTGTCTTTGTCATTTTTGAATTGCTAAGTGCCTGCAGCAGACCTCAACAGCCAAGCGACACTAAAGCGGAACCTGTTAGGCAGCAACAACCTGTTTTGAACAGTAATAGTGATACCGTTTTAAAATACAAAGAAATAGAGGCAGATGCCATAATAAATAACAGCAAATGGAAACCACTTACAGGAAATGTAAATGTTTCCGTTACACAGGATCATAAAAAGTACTACGCAATTATGCTCACTGATGGTGTCAATAATGTTATTCTTACTTATAACGGAAAAGAAACCACCGGCAAAGTAAATACCGGTGATTTCTTCAATGCATCTGTTTTGGATGCAACGGGCATTCCATATATCTGTTCTGACGGATATATTCAGTTTACCCGATTTGATACAATAGCAAGAAGAATGTCAGCACGATTTCGTCTTAAATGTTACAAAGGTGGCACAAGTCCAATGGATATCAGTAGTGCTTCCTTTAATGATTTATCATGGTGAGCAAACTTAGAAATTCGCAATTTCTGTACATAAATCAGGACATTTAGCGGTTGCTCTGAAAATTGGAGAACCACCTTCACATTCTTTGATTAAAGTACTGTCACTTCTAATACCTTCTATAATAATCGTAACATTGTTGGAGTCTTCTTCAGTTTTGGCCATATAACAAACTATTCCGTTTAAATTTAAATCAGAACAGAAGATAGCATCAATAGCTCTTTTACTGAAAAAAGCTCCTTTGACCGGAGTTTTAAACTCTTCATGAAACGATTTTATATTTTCTTTGGCTTTATCTGAAGTGATACATTCCCCTCCGCCAGGCTGTTCTTCTGCACTGTAACGACTATCATCATTACAGTCATCAGTTATTGCTGTGGTATCTTTCTCCATTTTAGCCATTTCATTTGAAGGTCCTGGTGAACCGCATTGACTAAAAATGAACATAACATTGACAGCAACTGAAAGTGCTAAAACATAATTGTTGATTTTCATAAATTTAATTTTTAAAGTTATACATGTGTGATTAAGATACGTAAGGAATAGTTAGAATAAATTCAGTTTGAAATCCCGGAATGGATTTAGCTGTAATAGTACCATTGTGCGATCTGATAATTTCATATGACATGCTCAAACCCAGTCCGGTTCCTTTGCCTAAAGGTTTGGTAGTGAAAAATGGTTCAAAAATGTGATCCATGATTTCATCACTAATGCCATTACCATTATCAATAATACTCACTTCAGCAGCATGACCAATATCTTTTGTCGTAATTCTGAGAATAGGTCTGTATCCGGAAATAATTTGCATTCTCTGATACATTCCGTCAAAAGCATTATTAAAAATGCTCATCACAATAGTCATCATTTCATGAGGACTGATTTTAACTTCTTTAAGATTGGGATCTCCTTCTAAATGTATGGTACAATCAAATTCAGGGGTATGGTTTTTATAACTGTATAAAGCTACGTTGGAAAATTCGTTTAAAATTTTACTCAGATTATCAACTGTTTTATTCTTGTTAGGGAATTGAGTATGTTTCACCATATCAAAAATTATTTTCTCCGCACGTAAGGAGTGTTGATAGATTAATTCGAGGTTTTTATGTGTTTGTTTGAATAGTTCTGCAGTTTCTGACTTTTTATTGGAGTTCTCGATTTCATGGGTAAGCTCACTTGTAAGTTTAGCAAAGTTGATTACAAAGTTCAATGGATTACGTAATTCATGCGCAAGACCTACTGACATGCGCCCGAGTGAGGCCATTTTTTCAGTTTGGATAAGTTGATTCTGTGCTTGCCTGATATTATGCAAAGCTTTATTAAGTTCTGCATTGGCTTTGTTCAGTTCTTTTTCTTTACGGTTTTTAAAACTGTATCTTCTGTACAGCCCAATAGAAATTACAAGAAGAATAAAAACACAAAGGGCTAAAACTATTTTTTGTAATTTGTTTACTCTGGCTTTCTGAGTTAAAAAAGTTAACTTGTCTTCCTGCTGGTCATATCCGATTTTTGTTTTAAGCATGTTGATTGTCTTGTGACTGTCGGCAGTAAAAACAGAATCACGTAGTGCATAATATTTTAAAAGATAACTATTGGCTTCTTTAAATTCTCCCTTTTTTGAATAGTACTGAGAAAGTAAATGGAGGATATCAATTTTAAAATTAATTAGAGAAAATTCATTGGCAATAACCAAAGCATTTTGCAATGTGTTATATGCAGAGTCTAATTGACCTTTTCCAATGAGCATTCTGCTATATGGAATTAATACCATGCATGTTCCAAATTTATCATCAGGATCATTCCAATTAGAGAAAATTTTCTTAAATATAATTGAAGCTTCATCATATTTTGCTTGCAAAGTGTATAAATCTGTGAGAGCAACATAATATTCAAAATAACGGTCGTTATTATTAGTTATTAGGTTTTTTTCCAAAGCACCGTTCAGCATTTCTTCTGCTTTTTCCCATTGTTTAAGATGAATATAACTTATACCCATCAGGTAATAAACAGTTGACAGACTGCTGTCTCTGTTTACTCTTTTATATATATCAGCTGAATAGCTAAGGTTTTCAATAGCATCATTATACTGTTTTTGCATATAATGAATAAGCCCGATTTGTAAAAAGGCGTTTGCTTCCCCACTTGCATCTTTTAGCTTGCGAAACTGTGTCAATGCTTTGTAAAGATAATCGAAAGCACGAGCATCGTCCGCAGAGCGGATATAATATTGAGCAGTATATATATCACTATGTGCTATCAGGTCGGGACGTTTTAATTTGTATCCTGCTATGCGTAAACTGTCAATCCACCAAAGGCAAGTATCGCTTAACTTATCATTTTTCTGATATTTAATAATGATACTTTTAATAATGTCAACATCAATCGAGTCTTCTTTTCGAAGCCTCATATATTTGTCAACAGAAGTTTGTATGTCGTTGTTACTTTTAGTTTGTGCAAATATGGAAATGAAGGGAAAAAATATGCATATCAAAATGCATAATATAAAGTTCCGTCTTAAATGGGAGTTATCCATAGGAAGCAGGGTAGTTGCCTCCAAATATAAATACTATTTTAATATCATGGAATGATTTCAGAAAATAATTAGTCTATTACCACCAACCGGTAACCGTTGCCATGAACATTCAGCAGTTCAACCTTGGGGTCGTCTTTAAGATACTTTCTGATTTTTGTAATAAAAACGTCCATGCTTCGTGCTGTAAAGTAATTATCGTCATTCCATATTTTGCGCAGAGCTACTTCTCTGGGTAAAATATCGTTCAGATAAAGGCATAACAAAGCAAGCAATGCAGCTTCTTTTGGCGAAAGCTTTTGCACTTTACCAAATCCCTCAATTGTACGTAACCTGCTGTTAAACTTAAAACCACCTACTGTAAATTCAACCTGTTCGTTGGCAGCTTTAACAATGGTTTCGCTCCTGTTGAGCAGGGCTTTAATCTTTAACAACAATATTTCTGAGTCGAATGGTTTGGTAATGTAATCATCAGCTCCAATTTTGAATCCTCTTACCATATCTGTCTTCATGGATTTGGCGGTAAGAAATATAATTGGAACATGATGATCTTTTTCTTTGATTTTCTCGGCAAGGGTAAACCCATCCATCACCGGCATCATCACATCAAGGATGCAAAGATTAAATTTTCCGGGTTCAAATTTTTCTATGGCTTGTTGTCCGTCACGATATAAGAGTACATCGTAATCATGCAATGCGAGATAATCTTTAAGTACCATACCAAAGTTAGTATCGTCTTCAACTATCATAATTTTAGTTCTTCCGGTAAGTATTGACATAATTCAGGATTGTGTTGATTGTTTAAACTGATTAATCTGTATTTTATTTTCTAATGGTCGGGTGCAAGGGAAGTATTATTTCCATAGTGGTTCCAACGTGAATGATACTTTCAAGAATTCGTATTTCGCCATTATGTGCCTGAATAATTGCCTTTGCAAAACTTAAACCTAGTCCAAAGCCCTTTACATCATGCAAGTTTCCTGTGGTGGCTCTGTAAAATTTTTCAAAGATATTCTTTTGTACTTCTTTGCTCATACCAATACCATTGTCACTGATCAAAATCTGAATACTGTTGTGAATGTTGGTTGTACTTACTTTGATTTCCGGTTTCAGCGGGCTGTATTTATTGGCATTATCAATTAAGTTGGCAATAGAATTGTACAGTAGATTTTGGTCGCCAGTTATTACTGACTGCGCTGCATTAAGGTTAAGTTCTATTTTTCCGCCTTTGCTTTCAACAGGCAATCTGAAATGTTCTGCCGCTTTTTGAATTAAGTCATGCAGATTAAATTTTTCAAGTTGAAGATTTAATCCTTTTTTATCGAGTAATGCCATTTGCAGTATTGACTCCACATGACTATGCATTCGCTGGTTTTCTTCTTTAATGATATGGAGGTAGCGATGGAGGGATTCTGGATTCTGAGCAATGGCAGGGCTGCCTGCAGCATCACTGGCAAGAGAGATGGTGGCTATCGGAGTTTTGAATTCATGAGTCATGTTATTGATAAAATCTGTCTTAATATCCGAAAGCTTTTTCTGTCTGAACACCACATAAATAGTATATGCTGTGCCGATAAGCATGATGATAATGAATACGGAAGAACTAATCAGCATCACCCACATAGTGGATAGAACATACTTGAAACTGTCAGGGAAATAGACTGAAAGCAATACCGGCTTTGCCAATAAATCATTTGGAAACAAATCGGTTTTGTATCTGCTTGCTAAAATTTCTGATTTAAACTCAGGTGCATCAGTAGTCATAATATTGTTTTCGCCCACATTCACAACTCCAAAATGATAAGGTGTTTGAATTCCTCTTCCGTTAAGTTCAGTCTGTATAATGGAGTCTAATTGTACGGGGTTTATACGGCTTTCAATATCTTTCTCATCTGTGATAAATTCGAAAGCCATATTCTGAACAACTTTATTCCAGTTGTTTATTTTGGCTTCGATTTTTGATTTTTGTTTTTCAAGTATAGCAGCTTTTATCTTTTCTGTCTTAAGATTGTTTTCTGCAGTTTGTGTTGAATCATCTATGGTCAACACTTGCCTGTTGTGATGTATAACAATTTTACGTCCTCCCATGTGGCTTATCACCATTCTTATTTCGTCTTTATTAAAATCAGGTGCCAAGGGAGGGTCATTCAGCTCAGGTGGAACCGGTGGGGTAGGTGGTACAGGAGGGTTTTTGGGATTGTTGTTGAAATTTTTTTGGTTATACTCTGATTCGGTTTCCGGTGTATCTTCCAGCCATTGTTTGTCGAGCATTTGTTTTTCGCGCAGCAGAGAAAAAATGGAATCGTTATTGAATGAAATAAAACTATTGCTGATGATATTGTATGCTTCTTTTTTTTCCAGTTTAACTGCTACTGCCATCAATGCATCATTGGCTCTTTGATTAAACTGTTGCTCTTTCAAATTATAATCGTGCAATATCCAGTTGACCTGCATAGAAACAATTCCAATGAAGGCACTGGCCATAAGAATAGTGATGATGATAATCTTGTTCCTGTTCACAATTGCAAATTTAAACTTCTTTAGGAACGGATAAACTGTTTAACGAATCTTTAACCCATCTTAACGGATTGATAACGCAAAATGCTTTGATGTGAGTATAGCTTTGTTATGCTGAACAATTAAAGAAAATATGTTATGAAAAGAGTAGTAATGATTACAGGATCAGTTTTACTGTTTGTATGCAGAGTAAATGCTCAGGTCCCTTCCGAAAAAGATGGAAAATATTCTCTGCAAATCACCACCAATAATAACGGTGTGAAGATGCACATTGATACTACTTTTAATGATTTGGAAAGCCTGAATTTATTTTTGAAGAAAAATAAAATCCTGTTGCCCGAACCTCCTGAGCCATTTGCCGGAATGACACCGCCAATACCCTCTGCACCTCCTGTACCACCTGCGCCACCACTTCCTCCGTCAGGCAAAGTTCCTCTGCCACCTTTACCTCCGCCACCTCCTGAAATTGGTGAATAATATTTCAAAGTATGTTTGGTTGATATTTGACCTTACCGGCTAAACAGGATCCACATCAATATGCACTAATATTCCCTTTGATTTTTCACTGAGCCTGTACTTTTCAAAAGCGGATTGCATGGCAGCTCTTGTTCTTGAGTTCGAAATTTTTTTGGAATTCTTGACCATGATGGTGCGCAGATAAAAATTTTTTATGCGTGCCACAACCGGTGCGACCGGTCCCATTGTATCAGGGAAATATTTACGTAATTCAGCAGCAAGTAATCGTGCAGCTGCTTCTGTTGTTTCTGCTTGCCTGCCTTTAAGAATTATTTCAGTAAGGCGGTAGTAAGGTGGGTAATGAAACTTTTGCCTTTCTGCAAGTTCAAAATCAATGAAAGCTTTGTAATCGTTGTTCACAACAAATTCCAGTATGGAATGTGATGGATTATAAGTTTGAATAATTACTTTTCCTTGTTTGTCTTTGCGACCTGCGCGGCCACTCACTTGCAGCAACATTTGAAAACTTCGTTCATATGCTCTGAAATCAGGAAAGTTAATCAGGTTATCTGCATTCAGTATTCCAACCAGGCTCACATTGTCGAAGTCGAGACCTTTGGTCACCATTTGAGTGCCTACCAGAATATCAGTCTCTCTTGTTTCAAAGCGGTAAATAATTTCTTTATAACTGTTTTTACCACGAGTGCTGTCTAAATCAAGACGTGCAATTTTTTTGTCCGGGAAAAATATCTGCAATTCGTCTTCAATTTTTTCAGTACCGAAACCATATTGTCTCAAATCTGTATCTCCGCATGAAGGGCATTTCTTAGGTATCTGAGTGGAATAACCGCAATAATGACACCGAAGTATATCAGCACGTTTATAATAAGTTAATGCCACATCACAATTGGTGCAATGTGGTATCCAGTTGCAATGATGACATTGAATAACCGGTGCGTAACCTCTTCTGTTCTGAAAAAGTATCACCTGCTTGCCGTTATTCATTTCTTCCTGCATGGATTGAATCAGCAATGGTGAAAAATGAGACTTCATCTGTCTTCGGAGAGTAAGTTCTTTGATATTTACCAGTTGAATAGAAGGCGGAGCAATGTCAGCATGACGCGCAAAGAGCTCTGCAAGAAAATATTTTCCTGTAAGTGCATTGTAGTAACTTTCAATGGAAGGAGTGGCACTGCCTAACAGCACATCAGCATCAAAAAGTGAAGCAAGCACTATTGCAGTGTCGCGTGCATGATATCTTGGAGCAGGATCAAATTGTTTGTAAGAGGTTTCATGTTCTTCGTCAACAATAACCAATCCGAGATTATTGAAAGGGAGAAAAACGGAAGAGCGTGCTCCTAAAACAAGAAACGGTTTATCGGTAGTTGATGCATCCAAAAGTTTAGTCCAGGTAGTTGCCCGTTCATTGTCTGTAAAACGGGAGTGATACACCAGCAATCTTTCGCCAAAATGTTTTTCAAGGCGATGAATCATTTGTGTGGTGAGTGCAATTTCAGGAAGAAGATACAATGCCTGCTTGCCTTTTTTCATGCATTCGTCAATGAGGCGGATGTAAACTTCGGTTTTGCCTGAAGAAGTAACACCGTGAAGCAGCCCGACTTTTTTAGAGGAAAATCCTTCCTGAATGTGATTTAATGCCTGCTGTTGTGCTGCATTTAAAGTAAAAAAGTCTTCGTTGTTTGTTTTAACTCTTTCTATTTCTTTTTCTAAGAAAATTTCCAGCAGATTTTTTTTGACTAATTGTTGTAATGCAGCGGAATTACTTCCTGATTTTTTTAATAATTCGCGTTGTGGCACCTTACCTTCCGGAAATTGCTGGCACATCATCATCATCTGCATCATGATGTCGAGTTGTCTGGGTGCTTTCTTCTCGAGTTTGTCAAATTCTTTTTTCATAAAACCGGCATCTTCAGTCTTAGCTGATAATTTTACATAATGTACCAAAGGAATTTTAAAATCCTCTTTTACATCTTCTACCGAGAGGGTAATATTTTTGCGTAATAATGATTTGACAACAGGAAAAACATGTTTTCTGTCAAGTATTTTTGAAATTTCTTTTAACGTAAGTGATTTTACAGAGTGCAAAGCTTCAACAACTAAGAACTCATCATCCGTAAGCATAGCATTATGCAATTCGGCCTCAGGATTTAAAATTATTTTCGTTTCGCTGCTCAGTTTTAAAGCTGCCGGAAGCGCAGCCTGCATCACATCCCCCGGATTACAGAGGTAATAATTCTGTATCCATTTCCAGAGTGACAACTGTTTTTCAGTTACCACCGGAACCTCATCTAATACTGAAATTATTGATTTAGCATTATAACCTTCGGGAGTTGCAGTATCAGTACTGTAAACTACAGCAGCATAAAGTTTCTGATTGCCAAAAGGAACCAATACTCTTTTGCCAATGCTTACCTGATGCTGCAATTCTTCTCCAACTGAATAAGTGAAAAGTTTTGGAAGCGGAACCGGTACAATTACTTCTATAAAAAAGTTAGCCATAAGCCGCTCAATTCTCTCTGAAACGTATCCAGCCTTTTCGATGGAATATGTATAACTGAATGGCAACAATTAATATCATCACAACAATAACACCTACATAGCCATAAGGAGAATATAATTCCGGCATGTTCAATGGCAATTTATCTCCGGTAGTTGGATTAGTTCCCTGAAAATTCATCCCATAGAGTCCAACAATAAAGGTAAGCGGAATAAATATCGTTGAAATAATAGTCAGAACTTTCATCACCTGATTGAGTTTGTTACTCACACTCGAAAGGTAAACATCCATTAAACTACTTGTTACTTCCTTATAGCTCTCAACAATATCAAGTATCTGAATGCAATGATCATAAGAATCGCGGAAATACACCTTGGTATCTTCGTGTATTTCGTCAAAAGATGAACGGATAACATCATTTATTTTATCACGTTCAGGCCATATTGCCCGTTTAAAAACTATAAGTTCCCGCTTAATCTGAAGAATCTTATTCATGGATTCGCTGGTTGGTTTGCTAAGCAATTCTTCTTCCAGATCATCCAGTTTAATTCCAATTTCTTCAAGGGCAGGATAATAAAAGTCAACAATAGCATCCATAAGAGCGTATGCTATATAATCGGATTTTAAGGAGCGTATGGTTCCTTTGCTGTTGCGTAATCTCAGACGTACAGGTTCAAAAAAATCCTGTCTTTTTTCCTGAATGGTGATTACGAAGTTTGACCCCAGCATCAGGCTGAGCTGGTCATTTGAAAGTTCACCGTTGTTCATACTTAACATACGGCTGGTAAAGAACAAATGGCCTTCGTATTCATCTAACTTAGGTCGCTGATAAACATTAAATACGTCTTCCATTTCAAGCCGGTGGAAGTGAAAGACAGATGTTATTTTCTCAAAAAAGTCTCTGTTGCCAAAACCACTGATATGCAGCCATAACATTTTTCCGTTAAGCGATGTATATATTTTTTCAATTTCCTCAATGGTACATTCTTGTTTGTCTTCGAATGATTCGGCACTATAAACAATGGCGTGTGCCACAGGAGATAAAGCATCAGCAGGTATGTTAAAACTCCCCGGCTGCGAACCGGGTTGAGTGTGTTTTTTACGGCTTAGTTTTACTCTCAGACGTTTGTATTTGGCCATTATTATTTAATCTTATATAAGTGTCAAAAATAGCGATAAATTTGCCAATATTTTTTTAGTCACTTATGAAGGAATGGTTTCAGAGTTGGTTCGATTCGCCCTATTATCATATTTTATATAAACACAGAGATGAGTCAGAAGCAGCTCAATTGATTGATAATTTGTTGAATTTTCTCAACCCTGCCAAGGGTTCGGATATTCTGGATATTGCCTGTGGCAAAGGCAGGCACAGCATTTATCTTGCCGGCAAGGGGTTCAGGGTTACAGGTCTTGATTTGTCACAGCAGAATATTTTAAGCTGCCGAAAATATGAAAACGATAATCTTGAATTTTATGAGCATGATATGCGCGAAATATTTCGTACCAACAATTATGATATTGCATTGAATCTGTTTACCAGTTTTGGATATTTCGATCGCGAACATGATAACCTTCGTGCATTACGTTCAGCAGCATTGGCTTTAAAACCCGGAGGTTATTTTGTATTGGATTATTTTAATCCGGTAAAGGTCAGTAACAGTTCTGCAAAATCCATTTCCAAAACGATTGATGGAATTGATTTTTCAATAGTGAAGGAAACGATTGACGGTCGAGTAAATAAATTCATCTCATTTCAGGACAAAGGTCAAACAGTTCACTTTAAGGAATCAGTTCAGTTGATTACTGAAGAGAAATTCAGAGACTATTTTGAACAAACTTCTTTAAAAGTACTGAAAGTTTTTGGCGATTATAATCTGAACAGCTATGAAACCGACAGTCCACGTTTAATTTTCATCACTCAAAAGGTCAGATAAAGTGGGAGCTTTCATTATACTTTTTGCAGTCATTTTTGGAGGTGGATTGTTGTATTTTTTATTCAACAAAAGGAATGACTTTATACTGAAACTGACACTTTCTTTTTCCGGTGCTTATTTGTTAGGCATTACCGTTACACATCTTATTCCGGAAGTTTATTCATCAGATGCTGAGCACATAGGTGTTTATATTCTTGCCGGATTTATTTTCCAGATATTATTAGAGTTTTTTTCTGAAGGAATAGAACACGGGCATATCCACGTACACAGCAAACATTCAGGAATTTTTCCATTTACAATGATGTTCAGTTTGTGCATTCATTCATTTTTTGAAGGGATTCCGATGGCAGATGTTTCGCAGAGACAGTCGCTCATGATGGGGATTGCTATGCACCATATACCGGTAGCATTTGCACTGATGAGTATGCTCATGCAGTCAGGCATTGATAAGAAGTGGGCATTATTATCGCTTTTTCTGTTCTCGGCAATGTCGCCTGTAGGTGCTTTTACAGGTATCTATCTTGGCGACTGGCTGGTAAATGGTTTGTTCGAAAAGGTGATGGCTGTAGTCATTGGTATTTTCCTGCATATCAGTACAACGATATTGTTTGAGTCAGACAGTGATCACAGGTTCAACATTATTAAGTTAGGTATTATTATCAGTGGGGCAGGATTGTCATTGTTGGTATAAAAAAAATCCCTCCGCAAAACGAAGGGATTTAACACTAAAACCAATCAAACTAATTACACAATTTTTATTTCACGTGCAGGTTTTGGTCTTGCTTCTTCTTTTTTAGGAATCACAAGAGTCATAACTCCATTCTCATAGTTGGCAACAATTTTTTCATTGTCGGCAACTTCAGGTAAGGTGAATGAGCGACTGAAACTTGCATACGAAAATTCTTTTCTGGTATATTTTTCATTCTTTTCGCTCTTCTCTTCATTTTTCTCGGCACTGATGCTTAATACATCATTTTCGAGGTTGATTTTAAAATCTTCTTTCTTCAATCCGGGAGCAGCTATTTCAAGCTTAAACTGAGTATCAGATTCCTTAATGTTGATTGAAGGATTGAATGATTTGGAGGCATTGCTGTTAATAACTCCCTCGAAGAAGTCATTAAACAAATCGCTGAAATGCTGTGAGCGGTCCATCATGCGTGATGCCGGTTCGTTTTTAAATTTAATGAGTGTCATGTTTTTAATTATTAAATGTTGAACTTGCCTAATCACAATCAACAATAGTTCCATTGGGTTTTTCAGGACAAAATGTAAGTTATAACAGCTTTTTACAAGTCATTATGACCTAAAGGAATGTTTCTACAGGACATAATTTCTGTTAAAACCGTTTTCAGGATGCAACAATTTTTATCGGGACTCGTTTATTGGCTTTCCGGGAATACGGAGGGTTAATTAAATTTATAAATTCGTCCAAAATTCATTTATAGAATTATTAATTTTGAAAAAAATAAATACAATGAAAAAGTTAGTATCATCGGCTTTAATCTTATGCGGTTGTATGTTTATGCATATTACAGCATCTGCACAATCAACTACTACAGAAACTACCACTGAAACACCTGCACCTGTGGAGGAACAAACAACCACTCCTGCAGAAGGAGAAACTGAAACAACTGTTGCTACAGACTCTACTGCTGTAGAAGGTACAGATCCAGCCACTTCAACGGATAATGAGAAACCGGCCATCAGACATAAGTTGTATTCAGGCAGACAAAGAGGTAATAATGTTATTTACGATCCTAATCCCAAAAACTAAGACTATTGGTTTTTTAGGAAGTATTTTATACTTTTATCAAAAAATAATCTGAAAAATGAATAAAAAAATAATCGCATTTATCGCCATATTGTTGACATGCTCAGTGTCTGCAGTATTTGCCCAGCATTTGCATAAAGCAGAGAATGCAGGTGGATTTTTTGTACGCAACGGGACAGTATATTACATCAAAGGAGAACAGGTTCATCATCTGACTTCCAATCAGGAATTGGACAGTGGGGTTAAGATTGACCAAAGAGGAATGGTTACTTACACAAACGGAACTTCAGAACAACTGAAGAACGGTGACTTACTGACCTTTGACGGTAATCTTAAACCCGGAGCAGTAGAGGAACATTTTGAGATTAAGGATGGTAGATTGAATATTGTTACCAATGATATTTACACACCTGTAGAAAAGGCGATGAAGTTGGAAAACGGAGTAATGATTGATGAGAATGGCAGCACCACAAACGGAACAAGATTATTAGCAGGACAAAAGATGAATCTTCTTGGAGAAGTAATAAAATAAACAGGTTTAAAAATAATCAGTAAGCCGGCTTAAGCCGGCTTTTTTATTTCTTATCTTTAGCATATCAAATTTTCCAGTTATGTTATCCAGTATTGACCAAATGGGATTCACCATAAACCTGGAACACTCACCCGAGCGGATTATTTCATTAGTTCCTTCGCAAACCGAGTTACTCGCTGATTTGGGATTGAGTTCCCGTATAGCCGGCATCACCCGTTTTTGTGTTTACCCGCCTGAGGTACATATTTCAGTACCTAGAGTAGGAGGTACAAAATCTATAGATATTGAACGGATTGAAGCAATCAAACCTGATTTAATAATTGCAAATAAGGAAGAAAACACAAAAGAGATAATTGAGTTGTTGCGACAGAAATATCAGGTTTGGGTAAGTGATATCAGCAATATGGAAGAGGCATGCGATATGATTTTCCATATTGGACAACTTACCGGCACAGCAAATGTTGCCACACAGATTATTGAAGACATCAATAAACGGTTCGAAAAACTACAGAAAGAAACACATAAAAACTCTTCTTTGAGAGCTTTGTATTTCATCTGGCGCAAACCATATATGGCTGTGGCAGGTAATACATTTATCCATGATATGATGTCGCGTTGCGGATTTGACAATGCGCTTTATTATGAAACACGCTACCCTGAACTTTCAAGAGAGAAAATCAGAAAACTCAATCCCGAAGTAATTTTATTATCATCAGAGCCATACCCTTTCAGCCGGAAACATATAGAGGAATTCAGGGAAATATGCCCACATGCACGCATTATTCTGGTTGATGGCGAATATTTTTCATGGTATGGCAGCAGAATGCGTTTGGCATCAGATTATTTTTCTGCCCTGCATCACGATGTTTTCAATGTGGCAGAATAATACTTTTGCACCAATATGTTCAGATTAAAGACCGTCATTTTAATAATAACTTTTCTGGTTGCAGCTAAATCACATGCTCAAAAAGTCGGATTGGTATTGAGTGGAGGAGGGGCGAGAGGATTTGCTCATATTGGTGTTATAAAAGCACTTGAAGAAAACGGCATTCCCATTGATTACATAACAGGTACTTCCGCAGGTGCTATTGTAGGAGGTATGTATGTATCGGGCGACAGCCCTGATCAAATGGCCAATATTGTAAAGAGTGATGACTTCAAAGACTGGGCAACGGGAAACCTCAACGAAGACCTGAATTATTATTTTAAAGAAAAGCCTTGGGATGCATCTTGGGTAACTGTAAAACTCAGTTATGACTCAACCTTACACATGAATCTGAATGGTTCACTGATTAACAGTGCACAGGTTGATTTTTCGCTCATGGCAAATCATTCGGCAGCAAGTGCAAGTGCAGATTATGATTTTAATAATTTGTTTGTTCCTTTCAGATGCGTTGCTGCTGACATCAAGAATAAAAGACCTGTGGTTTTTAATTGTGGCGATCTGGGACAAGCCATACGTTCTTCTATTGCTTATCCGTTATATCTCTCTCCTATGACTGCCGACAATCAGCTTTTATACGATGGAGGCATTTACAATAACTTTCCTTCAGATGTTATGCTCACTGATTTTGATCCTGATATAATGATTGGTGTAAGCGTATCACAGGGGAGTGATGCTCCCTATGAGGAGAATATGTTTTCGCAATTACGAAACATGATTGTACAGTCACAACATGTTGTTCTACCAGGAGCAAATGATATTCTTATACAGCCCAATGTTGAAGATATTGGCGTGTTTGATTTTAATAATATTCAGGCACTGATTGATAGCGGATATAATGCAGCGATGGCTAGGATGGAACAGATAAAAAGTGTGATTGCCAGACGTGTGAGTCCCGAAGAAACAAATGAAAGGAGGCTTGATTTTATAAGAAAATTTCCACCACTGATTATTGACAGTATTATAGTAACCGGTGTAAATGCATCTCAGGCTAAATATATCCTGACAATACTCAACCCGCTGAAACAGCCTTTACAGTTGCGCCAGTTGAAATTTCGCTATTTCAGACTGATGGCTGATGAAAATATCAGATATGCATTTCCTAAACTTGTTTATAAGCCCGAAAAGAAAATGTATGACATGGAAATTTACATAAGGCCTGAATCGAATTTACGTATAGATGTAGGAGGTAATTTTTCATCACGACCCATCTCTGAGGGATTCATTGGTTTCAGATATAATGTGTTGGCAAGGCAAAGCCTGGGTATAAAAGGCAATGTATATTTTGGCAAATTGTATAATTCAGGCCAATTGCGATTGCGCCTGGATATTCCCGGGGCTGTAGATTTTTATATCGAGCCACATGCAACCATCAACAGGATGGATTACTACAAAAGCAGCAATGCATTCACAGAAGATATACGACCCGCATATTTGCTGAAAACGGATAAGTATGCCGGTATAGAAATGGGAGTTCCTGCGCGCAACAAAGGTGTGGTATCTGTTGCAGGAGCATTATTTAAAGCAAGAGATAAGTATTATCAGACACGTAGTTTTACCAAAGATGATCAGGCAGATGAAACTACCCTTGAAGGAATTACATCAAGCCTGAATTTTGAAAGAAATACCTTAAACAGACGTATGTATGCATCCAAGGGAAGTTATATGCTTATACGTACACGTTATGTAAAGGGAACTGAATTAACCAATCCCGGTTCACTCAATGCTGATACCGTAAACATAAGACGACATATGGAATGGTGGCAGGTGAAATTAGCTTACGACAATTACTTTGCACGTATTGGTTCTTTCAGATTTGGGTTTTATGCTGAAACAAATTTTTCCAATCAGCCATTTTCGCAAAATTACACGGTTACTACGTTGCAGGCTCCGGGTTTTTTCCCTACGCAGGAGAGCAGAACTTTATTTCTTGAAAATTTTCATGCACATAATTACTTTGGCACAGGATTGAAAACAATATACAGTCTTCGGTCAAATATTGATTTCAGACTTGAAGGTTATATCTTTCAGCCCTTTCAGGAAATTCTTGACAATGGTTATGGGCAGGCAAAGTATGGCGATGCATTGTCTGCACGATATTATATTGCATGCTTGTCGGGCATATATCACAGTCCTGTCGGGCCATTTGCCATTACACTGAATTATTATGACCGTAAATCAAAATCGTTTACCTTGTTATTTCATTTCGGGTATATTCTCTTCAACCGATCTGCACTTGATTAATATACTTTTTCCGATTTATGGCTAAGAAAGTAATTGTAGCTCCTCTCAACTGGGGGTTGGGACATGCCACGCGATGCATACCTGTTGTCAAAACACTGTTGCAACAAGGTACTGAAGTTGTCATTGCCGGCAATGGTCAGAGCTTATCCTTACTTGAAAAGCAGTTTCCTTCATTAGAGTCATACAGTCTGCCGGGCTTCAATCCTTCCTATCCGGCACAAGGGAAAATGACTTTAGCCATGCTGAAGCAACTTCCAAAATTTCTTTTTCAGATTGAAAGAGAAAAAATTGCAATGACTAAAGTTGCACGTAAAACAATGGCTGATGTTATTATCTCCGACAACCGGTATGGAGCAAGAACTTCCTTCACAAAAAATATTTTTATTTCGCATCAGCTCAATATACAGGTGCCTGACAGCATGAGTTCGTATCATTCACTGATTAACAAATGGCAGGCTACTTATATTAATCGTTTTGATGAATGCTGGGTTCCTGATACCGGAAGCGAAAACAATTTAGCGGGAAAGCTTGTACAGTCGGAGAATATAAAAATCCCACTGTATTTCACCGGCATTTTATCTGCGATAAATACACAACTTCAGCCTGAAGAAAAAAAATATGATGTAGTAGCTGTACTCTCAGGCCCTGAGCCGCAACGTTCCATGTTTGAAGGGATGATTATTGATCAGCTCAGCCACAGTAATCTAAAAACATTGGTTGTTCGTGGAAGAGTAAACGATCCCCAACCTATGCCGCAGAGAGGTAATATGGAATTTTTGAATTATGCATCGAGTGATGCAATAGCTTCGTTGTTACATAAAGATACCATAGTGATTGCACGTTCAGGATATTCAACTATTATGGACATGGTTAAAACCGGATGCAAAGCCATACTTGTTCCAACACACGGGCAAACCGAACAGGAATATCTTGCAACTTATTTAAGCAGCAAAAATTATTTTGTTGTGCAGCAACAGTCAGCATTTAATGTTTCAGAAGCCATGCAAAAAACTTCAGCGATTATACCAATGAATTTTACTGCTTCCAATAATTTAGATGCATTGGTAAACCGTTTACTAAATAATTAAAATTTCAGTTAAGCGCGAGCTCATAACTTACACCTGTGATGTCACTCAATTCTGTGAGACAGGCTTCAACGTCTGAAGGCATAATTTTCTGGTTGCTGATAACTGCTTCGTAATATCCTTCTGTAGATAACCAAAGTCCTTCAGGCAAATCTACATCTTCAGTGTTGTAAATTACAAGCACAAGTTCGCCACTGACACTGTCGCGAAGCTCATTACTGCTGCATGCAAATGGTTCGGTAGCTATTAAAATTTGTTTTTCCATGCTTGATATCTGAGTTGTGATAAATGGAATCAGATTTTATTTTAAAAAATCAGAGCAATCTTTTTATCAGTCTTAGTTTATGTGTGTAACGTCTGGTTTCGTTGTTGTAAATTCCAACCTGATCGAATGAGTCTATACGCACTTTGCCGGAGGCATGTATGATGCTTTCTTTGGTGATGAGTATTCCGACATGAATTATATTTCCTTCTTCATTGTCAAAAAAGGCTAAATCACCGGGCTGACTTTCATCCACAAGATTTACTGTATCGCCCTGGCCTGCCTGCAAACTTGCATCACGCAAAAGCCGGTATCCAAGTAAGCGGAAAACCATTTGGGTAAATCCGGAACAGTCTATACCAAATGGAGATCGGCCACCCCACAGATAGGGAGTATTAAGATACATATAAGCATTCTCTATAAGCAGTTGTGAGTTACTGTTTTTCTCAGGAAAACGTGCAGCTCCGTCATAGCGATAACGTTTGTCGTTAATTCTGCAATGCTGGTTTTCGAAAAATGGAAGTACACTGCCTAATAAAATGGTCTGCATTCTGTTGTCATGTACGAGCAGTTGCACCATATCGTACGAAAGAAAGGCTCCTGTTTTTTGGAGGAAGTTATAATCGTTAAACTGCAATTCAGTATGTTGAATTACAGGCATAAATCCTTCATATCCGTCATGTGCCGATTTTATCCTTATCCAGTCGCGAATGGTTTCTTTTATTTCGTAATGTTCACCAAAAAGCAACTGACTTACCATTTCGCTGCGGTGTGAAGTTTCGCTGCGTAAAGGTATCAGGCTTAGCTGGCATATTCCGAATGACACGTGTTAGTTTTTTAGCATAAAACATCCACCATATCCTGGCGGGTTATGATATAATTTCTGTCGGCTTTAAAATCTTTTACTATCACAGCCTGATTTTGTTTGCACAATGTATCAGAGAGTGTGTCAACCGGAGTATGTATATCCATAAAAGGCATAGCTTCTTCCATGATGGTTTCAACCGGTTTGTTTTTTAACTCCGGATTTTTAATCAGTTCTGAGTAAATATGATTTTCGGTAATGTTACCTACAATTCGTCCTTCACGAGTAACAGGCAACTGCGAAAAATTATTCTGATGTATGATGGAAAGTGCTTCTCCAACGGTTTGGTTTACACCGGCAGTTATAAGTTCTACATTCTTTTTGCTGCCAACAATATCAGCAGCTGTCATACCTTTTTTGTCAAAATACCCTTTGGCACGCATCCACTCGTCATTAAATATTTTGGCAAGATAACGTGAACCATGATCGTGAAATATTATCACTACAACATCTGTTGGTTTTAGTTTGTCTTTCATCTGAAGCAAACCGGCCACTGCTGATCCTGCACTGTTGCCTACCCAAATACCTTCTTTGCGCACAATTTCACGTGTCATCAGCGCTGCGTCCTTATCAGTAACTTTTTCAAAATGATCTATCACTGAAAAGTCGTAATTCTCAGGAATAAAATCCTCACCAATTCCTTCAGTCACGTAAGGATAAATCTCATTCTTATCGAGTACTCCTGTTTCATGATATTTCTTCAGTGCTGAGCCATACGTGTCAATTCCCCATACTTTGATATTCGGATTTTTTTCTTTCAGAAATTTTCCGGTTCCTGTAATGGTTCCACCGGTTCCTGCACCTACAATAAGATGTGTGATTTTACCTTCAGTTTGTTCCCAGATTTCAGGTCCTGTTTGTTCGTAATGCGCCTGACGGTTGCTCAGATTATCGTACTGATTTACATAAAAAGAATTGGGGATTTCTTTTCCAAGCCGTGCGGATACGGAGTAATAGGAGCGAGGGTCTTCAGGTTCAACATTCGTAGGGCAGATGATTACTTCAGCACCAAAAGCTCTTAATGCATCGGCTTTTTCTTTGCTTTGTTTATCGGTAGTTGTGAAAATGCATTTGTAACCTTTGATAATGGCAGCAATTGCCAATCCCATACCTGTGTTTCCACTGGTGCCTTCAATGATGGTGCCACCGGGTTTCAGTTTCCCGGACTTCTCAGCATCTTCAATCATTTTAAGTGCCATGCGGTCTTTAATAGAGTTGCCGGGATTAAAGGTTTCTACCTTGGCGAGGACAGTGGCATTTACACCTTCAACAACTTTGTTCAGTTTTACCAATGGAGTGTTTCCAATGGTCTCAAGAATATTTTTGCAATACATGAGCAGTAAATTTGGTAAATAAACAAGGGCAGAATTACTGCCGTAAATCATTAATTAGCTTCTTTCAGAACTAATGGGAAACGCCATTTTGCAATTGCATAAACACCGAAGAGGATTGCATTATAAAACAAATCGCCCATCAAGGTTCCTCCGAAAAACGGAATGGCTTTCATGTAACAGTCAATTAAACCTGCAGTAGTCAATGGATAAAATCCGCTTGCCACCCACATACCAAAGTTGGTTACAATAAAGAAAATAACAGAGCCTGCCAGTGATGCAATCGCAATATTCTGAATATTTACTTTCTTACGCAGATAAAATCCAAGTGGAATAATCAAAGCAAAAGTGCCATACACCCAAATCCATCCTTTGTAAAAAGCATATCCCGGATTAATCATCTGCAGAAGTAAATCTGTAAACAATAATACTGCAATTGGAATAATAAATGCCATTTTTTTATTTTTCAGAAAGGTTCCTCCAAATAAGGCAATTGCGCCAATTGGTGTAAAATTATAAGGATGTGGTAAAACACGGCTTAATGCAGCAAGTACCACTGCAGCAGCTACAAATTTTGTTTTATTGTCTTTGAAAATCTGATTCATTTTATTTGAGATATTAAGTCTGGCAAAGATATATTTTATATGGTTAACAATCAAAAGTGCTGATAGTTCTCAACATCACTTTTCTGATTCATTATTCCAGATGTGCCAGGATGCTTCTGCTTGTTTAATAAGCATTTCCATTCCGTTTTTCACATTAACACCTCGTTTCAATCCTTCTTTCATAAAAACTGTTTCAGAAGGATTGTAATTCAGGTCGTATAAAAAATGTTTATCTGTTAAATAGTTATAAGGAATGGGAGGTGCCTGGTCAATTTCAGGGTGGCGGCCCAAAGGTGTGCAGTTGATAATTAAAGTATGTGATTCAATAATTTCTTTTGTCAGATGTGAGTAGGTTAATGTATGAGCATCTGTTTTTCTCGAAACCATCTGGAAGGTAACACCTGCCTGTTTCAAAACATAAGCAACTGCTTTTGCTGAACCACCTGTGCCAAGTATCAATGCGCGCGGATTATTGTAAGAGAGGTAATCTTTAATCGTTTCTCCGAATCCAATGACATCTGTATTGAATCCAAAGGTAATTCCATTCTTAAATAAAACAGTATTTACGGCTTTTGTTTCAGCGGCTACATCATCAAGTTGTTTCAGATAGGGAATGATGGCTGTTTTATAAGGGATAGTTACATTCAACCCGCAAAGGTCTTCGTGCTTTTCCGGTAAACTCTTAAAGTGCTCAATTTTTTCGAGATCAAAATTTTCATACCGGCAGTCAGCAATTTTCTCTTTTTTAAATTTTTCAGTGAAAAAAGATTTTGAAAAAGAGTGAGACAGTGGGTGGCCGATAAGTCCGAAAAGCCTCATTTCTTTTGCAGACGATGTTTGATAACTCCGATTAATATTGGCACAAGCGAAATTCCGATTATCGCTATCACTACGAGTGAAAAATTGTTTTTAACGATTTCAAGTTTTCCGAAAAAATATCCTGCCCACACACAGATGTTGATCCACAGTACACTTGCTATCAGACTAAAGCCTATAAATCTTTTATAAGCCATACTGCCTACGCCTGCAACAAAAGGTGCAAAAGTTCTTACAATAGGTACGAAGCGGGCAAATATGACAGCCTTGCCGCCATGCTTAGTATAAAAGTCCTGGGTTTTGAATAGGTACTCCTTCTTAAGCAGTTTGTAATTTTTTTCAAACACTTTTGGCCCAATATAATTTCCGATAAAATAATTGGTATTGTCACCACCAAAGGCTGCTGCAAAAAATATCAGCATGAGTATGCCAACATTCAGCGGATTATCAGGAGGTGCAGCAAGTGCTCCCGCTGCAAACAGCAATGAGTCTCCGGGAAGAAGAGGAGTTACAACTAAACCTGTTTCTGCAAATACTATCAGAAAAAGTATCAGGTAAATCCAGGTGTCATAACTCTGAACCAATTCCAGCAGATGCTTGTCAATATGCAGTATAAAGTCGAAAAGAAATTTGATGTGCTCCACAATTGAAAAATATTAATAGGTTGGCAGAGAAGGGTCAATTTCTTTTGACCATGCAAGGATTCCTCCTTTGAGATTGCTTACATTGGTATAACCGAATTGTTTTTCTAAAAGTTGAACAATGGTGGCACTTCGTGCTCCACTGCGACAATGAATAACTACGGGGATATCTTTCTTGATTTCTTCATGACGGGTCATAATATCTCCCATAGGAATGAGTATTCCATCGAGGTTGCAGATTTCATACTCATATTCTTCTCTTACATCTACCAACTGAAAATTGCGACCTTCGTCACGCCATTGTTTTAGTTCCTGTACGCTTATTTCCTGCATGTTATTTTTTTTCAGGCGCAAAACTATTAAAATCCGTGAACCTACGGCTATATGGAAAAAAGCTCCAACAACTTTTAAATAAATTCTTCAGTGATGATAAGATAAAATTATAAACCTACATTAAATCCGATTCGAACAATTGGATTGCTGTAAGGTGATTCGGCAGAATCATTCAGGTTGTATAATAGCATCAGATAAATGCCCGAATTACTTCCGATTCGCTGAATATAACCACCACCTACAAAAGGGCTGATGATATTTTTTCGGTAATACTCATAGCTGCTGGTGTTGAATAATTCCATGTTCAGCAATTCAACTTCAGCATGTGCAAAAAGGCTCGGAATAAAAAAATATCGTCCGAAAATGCGACCACCATAAATACTGGTATTGTAGTTATAATAACTGTCTTTATAACGGTAATAAATATAAGTGATACCTGCACCGGCAGTTACTTTTTCAGTAAACTTATATCCCACAAGAGGAGAAATGTCAATGTAAGTTTCATTACCGAACTGCAGCCCCAGGTTACCACCAATATAAATTCTATCCTTAAAAGGGATTTTATTTTTTTCCTTTTGTGGAGCTTTAATTTCTTTTGGAGGCTCAGTAGTTGTTTCCTGTGCAAAAACTGCAACGGGCACCATTGCCATTAATGTTAACAAAATTGTTTTTAGCCTGCGCATTGATTTTATATTCATTTTTGCTTCTGCAAAGGTACTTCAAATACAACAACAAACGTCAAATGATGAATATTGTTATCACCGGTGCTTCATCAGGAATTGGAGCAGCTCTGGCATCTTCTCTGGCTTCTGAACATCGAATTCTTGCAATAGCACGTTCAGCCAAAGCTCTTGAAGAGTTGGCAGCATTACATTCAAATATTGTTGCCTTTCCTGCCGACATCAGTAAACTTACAGAATCGCAGTTCAGCAGTTGTTTGAATTCTGCCGGATGGACGAATGTGGATGTGTTAGTCAACAATGCAGGCTTACTAATAAACAAACCATTTTTAAATCTTACCGATGCCGACTGGCAGGAGGTATATCAAACCAATGTTTTAGCTGTTGCACATTTAATAAGATTAACTTTTCCATATTTGAAAAAATCAAAATCTCCTCATATTGTCAATATAAGCAGTATGGGGGGTGTGCAGGGAAGTGTTAAGTTTCCGGGATTATCAGCCTATAGTTCATCCAAAGGAGCGTTAACAATATTAACCGAATGTCTTGCTGAAGAATTTAAAGAAGAAAATATCCGTGTCAATACATTAGCTCTTGGCTCAGTGCAAACCCCCATGCTTGCAAAAGCTTTTCCGGGATATCAAGCATCACTTAATCCGGCAGAAATGGCTAAAATGATTTCATGGTTTGTAACGGAGGGATCGGGTTTTTTCAATGGCAAAACCATACCTGTTGCTTCAGAAACACCTTAGCTGAAATAAAACAAGGCCACCTTATAATGATGACCTTGCTTTTAATTTTAATTAGTTGCTCTTACTTGGTAGAGTGGCTGTTTGCTGCAGTTTTGTTAGACTTGTAGCGCATGTCAGGAGTGCCGTCAGCTTTTTTGGGTCCTGCTGTTTTTGCTTTTTTGTTTTCCTTGTAACGCATGTCAGCAGTACCATCTGCTTTTTTATGAGTGGTAGCAGCTGCTTTTTCTTTTTTAGCAGGTGCAGCATTCATTGTTGTAGCATGATGTGCAGTAGTTTGTTTTTGTGCCGGAGCAGCTGTTTGTGCCTGAGCAAAGGTCATTCCCAATCCCAGAGCGAAAACTAATAGTAACTTTTTCATTTTGTTTAAAATTTATGGTGTCAAAGATTCAGTTGGACTGATGACTTCTACATGAAATTTTAAATAATGAAAATGATTTTTTTCTGAGTTCCTTATTTATAGGAAGGAGTAACACCGGTATTGTAAAACATGAAGGACCAAATGTCGGCCTGCTCCTCTATAATTTTAGATATTGGTTTCCCTGCACCATGTCCGGCTTTTACATCTACCCTTATCAGTTGAGGACGATTGCCTTTATATTTTTCCTGCAATGTAGCAATAAACTTAAATGAATGTGCCGGCACAACTCTGTCATCATGATCGGCAGTGGTAACCATAGTTGCAGGGTATTCAACACCTGTCTTAATGTTATGCAAAGGAGAGTAAGAATATAAATTTTTGAAATTAGCCAGACTGTCGCTGCTGCCGTATTCAACAGCCCAACCCCAGCCAACAGTAAATTTATGATAACGCAGCATGTCCATCACACCTACAGCAGGGAAAGCCACTGCATAGAGGTCAGGGCGTTGCAACATGCATGCACCAACCAATAATCCTCCATTAGAACCACCCTGAATAGCTAATTTTTTAGGGGACGTGTATTTTTCTTTAATAAGATATTCGGCTGCAGCAATAAAATCATCAAACACATTTTGTTTCTTAAGCAGTTTACCTGCTTCATGCCATTTTTCACCATACTCACCACCACCTCTGATATTGGCAAGTGCAAAAACTCCTCCGTTTTCAAGAAGTATTAATCGTGATGCACTGAAACTTGGATCAAGGCTGATGTTAAAACCTCCATATCCGTAAAGTAAAGTTGGATTATTACCGTCCAGTTTCAATCCTTTCTTATAGACTAAAAACATGGGCACTCTTGTTCCATCCTTACTGTTATAAAATACCTGTTTTGTTTCATAATCATCAGGATTGAATTTAACATCTGTCTTCTGCCATATCTCTGATTTTCCGGAGGCAATATCATATTTGTAAATAGTAGGCGGATAGGTAAATGATGTAAATGTGTAAAACACTTCTTTGTCATCTTTCTCGCCACCAAATCCGTAAGCGCTGCCTAATGCAGGTAGTGTTATTTCATGCTCTTCTTTTCCGTTATAATCATACTGGTGAACATGCGTTGCTACGTCCTGAAGATACAATGCAAATATTTTTCCTCCAGCTGTTAATGCAGACTGAAGCAAGTCTTTCTTCTCAGGGATAATATCTTTCCAGTTTTCTTTTGAAGGGTTTTTGGGGTCGACAAGTATGACGCGTTGGTTAGGCGCATCTGCATCTGTCTGCACAAGAAGTTTATCTCCATCATTGTTCAACACCATGTAGTTATCATCAAAACCTTTAAACAACATAGTAAAATCCTTCTGGCCGGAATCCAGGTCTTTACAATATATTTCAGTGCCATCGGTTCCTTCAGAAACATAAATTAGTAAAAAGCGTTCGTCTTCGGTGGTTGCAGCTCCATAATATCGAAGTGGTTTGTTTTTGTTTTCATAAATCAACTGATCTTTCGACTGCGGGTCACCAAGTTTGTGGTAGTAGATTTTATGATATTCATTTTTTTGTGACAACTCTTTTCCATGTGGAGGGGCATCATATCGTGAATAATAAAAACCATCATTCTTCCAGGAAGCTCCGCTGAATTTCACCCATTCCAGTTTATCATCTAAAAGCTTTTTTGTAGCTACCTCCATCACCTGAATTGTTTGCCAGTCGCTGCCCGACTGGTTAACAGCATAAGCCACATATTTCTTGTCTTTTGAAAAACCTAACAACGTTACTGCTGCTGTACCATCGGTACTCAGTTTGTTAGGATCAATAAATACTTCAGGAGTACCATCCATACCTTTTTGATAATAAATAACACTTTGATTTTGCAAACCGTCATTTTTGCTGAAGAAATAGTAATCTCCTGCACGAAAAGGGCTTGAATATTTTGGATAGTTATAAATTTCAGTGAGTCGCTGTTTTATCTTTTCACGATAAGGGATTTTCTCCAGATAACCGAAAGTAACTTTATTTTCTTCAGTTACCCAGTCTTTTACATCCTGAGCTGTATCATATTCAAGCCAGCGATAAGGATCTTCCACTATGGTTCCAAAGTAATTATCTTTCTGATCCACTTTTTTGGTTTCAGGATATTTGAGTTTTTCCTGTGAAACGCTCTTGGAGTCAGGCCGGCAAGACATCATATACATGGTAACAGTTAATGCAGATAAAAGTAGTTTATTCATTTTTTTACCTTTGTTGATATGAATGCAAAATTAGTAAATCAAAATCTCTTAAATCAGTTGAGTCGCTTAACAAAAAGTTAAAGTAAATGTATATCTACAATGTTACCATAAATATTGACAATGATGTGGCAGAAGAATGGCTGCAATGGATGATGAACACACATATTCCTGATGTATTAAAAACAGGTTGTTTCACTGAACATAAAATACTGAGAGTGATGGCTGATGAAGAGAGTGGAGGCAAAACATATTCTGTTCAGTATTTTTTTAACACACTGGATGATATGGAAATCTATGAAAAACAGTTTGCGGCATCACTGCGTGATGAACATACACAGCGATACAAAGATAAATTTGTAGCATTCAGAACATTATTGCATGTGGTAAAATAAATAATGTTTTACAAAATACGGTTTGAACCGGTTGCAATGTTAAACACATAAATTTGCAGGAATTTAAAAAATCAATTATGAGTAAATTTTTCAGAGGAATAATTTTATTGCTGGCAGTAAGTTCAGGTGTGCAGGCACAACTGAAGCAACTTACAATGGAAGACGCCATTCTGAATGTGAATACAAAACTTGCACCTGATAATTTGTCGCAGTTAGGATGGATTAAAAACACCAACAGCTATTATTATGTGGATAACAGATTGTCCGATCCGGTATTGTTCACCGGTGATGATGGTTTGGTGCGCGATGAAAAACTGATTGCCTTGTCAGAAATAAATGAAAAACTTCGAAGACAAAATGCTGATACACTCACTAAGTTTCCGGTTATAGAATGGAAAAGCGAAAACACATTTGCTTTTTTTATTGGTAAAAAAGAATTCGAATATGATAAAACAAAATTCGGGCTATATAACACACGTATTCTTGAAATACCTGATAGTGCTGAGCGAAAAGATACTGAACCTTTGACTAAGCGAATAGCTTATACTATTGCCAACAATTTATTTATTTATGACAAGGGCAAAATTACTCAGGTAACCCACGAGACAAATGAAAATGTACTCTGCGGTACTTCCGTTCACCGTGATGAATTCGGAATAACCAAAGGAACGTTTTGGTCGCCACAGGGAAGCAAACTTGCCTTTTATCGCATGGATCAGACCATGGTGGCAGATTATCCGATTGTTAACTGGAAAACAAGACCTGCTACAGTGAGAATGATAAAATATCCCATGGCAGGAGGTACAAGTCATCAGGTAACAGTAGGAGTATTTGATGTGGCAACAGGCAAGACTGTTTTTCTGAACACCGGTGAGCCAAAGGATCAGTATCTGACAAATATCTCTTGGAGCCCTGATGAGAAATATGTTTATGTGGCTGTACTTAACCGTGATCAGAATCACATGAAACTAAACAGGTATTTTGTTTCAACAGGTGAACTGGATAAAACATTGTTTGAAGAGAAAGACGATAAATATGTGGAGCCTTTGAATCCTGTGCTTTTCGTTCCGGGGAATGATAAAGAATTTATCTGGCAAAGTCAGCGTGATGGTTATAATCATTTATACCTGTATAATACCGATGGCAAATTAATTCGCCAGCTTACGAAAGGAGAATTTGTGGTGACAGCGTTAAAAGGTTTTGATAAAAAAGGAGAGCGGTTGTATTACATGTGTACAGCTTTAAGCCCTCTTGACAGAGATTTGTATTACGTGACACTGGCAGATGGGCGAATGAAACGAGTAAGCGGTGACAGCGGAATGCATGATTGTTTTTATAATCCATTCAACAATGAAGTGCTCGATGTTTACAGCAATGTTACAACACCCCGAAAAATAAAACTTATCATGCCGAATGGCAGTGATGCAAAAACTTTATTAACTGCTGAAAACCCTTTAAGCGGATATGACCTTGGAGAGTTAAAAATATCATCCATTAAAGGAAAATCGGGAGATGTGTTATACACACGAATGTATCTGCCTCCCAATATGGATTCTACCCGTAAATATCCGGTAATCATTTATGTGTATGGAGGACCACATCTGCAACTTATCACCAATTCATGGCAGGGTGGTCAGCGCGATCTTTGGTTTTATTATCTGGCGCAACAGGGTTTTGTTGTTTTTTCGCTCGATAACAGAGGAAGCTACAACAGAGGCAAAAAATTTGAACAGGCTATTTTCCGCAACTGCGGCAATGCCGAGATGGAAGACCAGCTTACAGGAGTGGAATATTTAAAGTCACTGCCCTACATTGATACTACACGCATTGGAGTAGATGGTTGGAGCTATGGAGGATTTATGACCATTTCGCTGATGACCCGCAATCCCGGAGTGTTTAAGGTAGCTGTTGCCGGAGGTCCTGTGATTGACTGGAGTATGTATGAAATAATGTACGGTGAACGATATATGGATACACCGCAATCCAATCCTGAAGGATTTGAAAAAAGCAACCTGCTGAATTATGTGAAGAATTTAAAAGGCAAACTGATGTTGATTCATGGAACTGATGATGATGTGGTAGTTTGGCAACACAGTATTCTTTATCTGAAAAAATCTGTTGATGAAAATAAGCAAGTTGATTATTTTGTTTACCCCGGGCATCCGCATAATGTGAGAGGTAAAGACCGTGTGCATCTGATGAATAAAATTACTGATTACTTTAAACAAAATCTTTAAAAGTAATGACTTACAAAACCACCGTATCAGGCATTGCTGTAGTTGTATTGTGCGTATCATTTCTGACTAATAAAATTGTTGCTCAGGGGCTGAGTTTGAAGCGTTGTCCTCAGACTACTTCCAAAGCAGCAGAGAAAAAAGCTGATGAAGCTGAAAAACTTTTTAAGTCGTTGAATACTTATGACAATGGATTAAAAGTATGTAAAGAAGCCATTGAAGAAGACAGTACTTACGCCAGGCCATATCTTTTAATGGGCGATGCATCTTTTCGCAAAAAAGAATTCAAGAACATGGCTATGGCCTATAAAAAACTCATTGAAGTTTGTCCGGACGCTTCTGAGAAAGCTTATTACAGGCTTGCGACTTATTATTACGAAACAAAAAAGTATGAAGAAGCAATTCCTGTTTATAAGGCATTTTTGGAATTGTCACCTTATGATACTGTTGCTGCTGATGATGCAGAGGTTAGAATGTTCAGGGCATACGCTTACTCTCACCCTGTCGAGTTCAAACCTGAGTTGTTGAAAGGAGTAAGTACTGCCGACCCGGAGTATCTTCCAATAATTTCTGCAGATAATGAATTGTGTTTTTTCACCAGACGTTTCGAATATCAGAGCAGAAATATGCTTACCCCAACCAGTGTGGAGAAGTTTATGATCAGTCATAATGTGAATGGAAAATGGGAGAGAGGAGAACCTCTCGGATTTCCTTTTAATAAACAAAACAGCGGAAACGAGGGTGGCCCATCTATAACACTCGATAACCTTCACTTGTTTTTTACAGTGAATGATAAAGGTAATTTTGATATTTATACTTCAGATTCTACTCTTAAAGGCTGGACAGAACCACGAAGTATAGGACTTGCAAACGATCCTAAGTTATGGGATTCACAACCATCTATTGCTCCGGATAACCGCACTTTATATTTTGCAAGTTTCAGAGATTCAGTTAATCTTACTTGTGATATTTATGTAACTGTAAAATCAAACGGTGCATGGAACAGTGCGGCTCTGCTGTCTTCAGTTATCAATACCACAAAAAATGAAAAATCTCCATTTATACACTCTGATGGCAAAACACTTTTTTTCAGCAGTGATGGCTTGCCTGGAATGGGGGGGTACGACATTTTTTATTCAAAGAAAGATGATAAAGGTAACTGGGGGAAACCGGTAAACCTCGGTTATCCCATCAACACCGATGCCGATGAAGTAGGATTTTTTGTAAGCACTGACGGTACGAAAGGCTACTTTGCCAGCAATCAGTTGGGTACCGGTGGTTATGATATTTATTCTTTTGACCTGCCTGACAGTTTGCGTCCTGAGAAGATGGTGCTCTTTAAAGGTAATCTTAAAAACGAAGATAATGAGGTGCCTGACAGCGCGCGTATAGAAATCAAGAACATCAAATCAAAACAGGTTGAGCAGATAGATTATGATGCAGGAAGCGGAAAGTATGCAGGAGTTTTGGAAGCCGATGCTGATTATATACTTACTGTAAAGAAGGATGACTATGCATTCAACTCCCGAGTGATACGTGCCGGTAGCATTGAAACAACTCCTGTGGAGATTGATTTTGAAATGAAAAAAATGAAAGAAGGCAGTGCCTATAACCTGAATGATATTTTGTTTGAGTCAGATTCCTATCGTCTTACTGAAGTGTCAAAAGAAGTAATCAATGATTTTGCTGAATTTCTTAAAGCGAACCCTAAATTGCAGGTGGGCATTTATGGTCATACTGATAATTCGGGAAGTGCTGCTGATAATCTGACCCTGTCAAAAAACAGAGCAAAGGCGGTTTATGATTATCTGGTGTCAGTTGGCATTTCTGCAAGCCGATTATCACACGAAGGATTTGGACAGACTAAACCGGTTGCTGCCAACACATCTGAAAAAGGAAAGGCTTTAAACAGAAGAACAGAGTTTGTTATTTTAAAGAAATAATTATTGATGGTGGAGTATGTAACGCTTGTGAATCAGAAAGACGAAGTCATAGGAGAGATGGAGAAAATGCAGGCGCATGAGTTGGGTTTACTTCACCGGGCGTTTTCAGTTTTTGTTTTCAACAGTAAGAATGAATTGCTGCTTCAGAAACGTAGTTCTGTTAAATACCACAGCAGTGGATTATGGACGAACACCTGTTGCGGTCATCCTCGTCCGGACGAAGAAGTAAAAGCTGCAGCCAAAAGGAGGCTGAAAGAAGAAATGGGCATATCCTGTGAGTTGAATTTCAAACAAACATTTTTATATAAAGCTAAATTTGGAAACGGATTGACAGAGCATGAAGTGGACCATATTTTCATTGCTGTTTATGATGGAAACGTAACTCCTGACCCTGCTGAAGCTGAAGCATACAAGTGGCAACCCATCTCGCAGATTAAATCAGAAATTAAAACGAATCCGGAGGGTTTTACATTTTGGTTTAAAGAAATCATCAACTTATTTTAGTTATTAAACTTAACCGAACTGCTAAAGCACTTTTTAAAGCTGAAGTAAAACGATACGCACGTTTGTAATAGAAGTGAAACAAGTTGCGCTTTCCGCTTTTTTTCATGTGATTAAGCTGTTTTAATATAATTTCTTACAGAGCTTTTTTTCGCCTTGACTCAGTTGATTTGTTCAAACTCCACTCTGTAGTGCTGATGAAAACATGAAAAACTCTCTATAGAAAAGTAATATATTCTTACTTTCTTACAAACACATTACCTTGTTTACTTAGTAAGCGTCTCCCTTTAAGGCGGAGATAAATTTGAAGACAAATGGATTAATACCATAGTGCATCACATCAAATTTTTAGCTTATGAGCACACGTTTACGTCTGAAGATTTTAGTTTCGCTGCTGGTTACGCTCATGTTTTGCAAGCAAAGCCTGGCCACGCACAGCATGGGTGCCGACCTCACTTACGAGTGTGTCGGTGGAAATAATTATAAAATCCGTGTTTCATTTTACAGGGATTGCATTGGCATCAACGCTCCCGGTTATGTTGATGTGAAAGTAAGTTCTGCATCATGTGGTCAGAGTTTTAACAAGCGACTTTATCCTATTCCCGGAACAGGAGTAGAAATATCTCCATTATGCCCCAATGCACTTTCTACATGCAGAGGTGGTGTGTTTACTGGTATTCAGGAATGGATATATGAAGGAATTGTCAATCTGCCAATGCAATGTGTTGACTGGACGTTCAGCTATGATCTTTGTTGCCGTAATGCTGCCATCAACACTATTACTACACCACTTACCAATACATTTTACATTTATGCCACTCTGAATAATACAGTTGTTACTTGCAATACTTCACCGGTTTTCAGCAATAAGCCCGTTCCTTTTGCTTGTTTAGGTCAGCAATTGTGTTTTAATCATGGTGCCTATGATGCCGATGGTGATTCTCTTGTTTATTCTTTGATAACACCTATGCAGGATGCAAGTACTACAGTAAACTACATTCCGCCTTTTAGTGCTACCAATCCACTCACTTCAAGTCCACCGGTTTCATTTAATAATACTACAGGTGATATTTGTATGACACCAACACAACTGGACGTAACGGTGATGGCAGTTTTGGTACAGGAATATCGCAATGGAATATTAATAGGATCAGTAGAGCGCGATATTCAGGTTACTGTGATTAACTGTAATAATGACTTGCCAACCCTTACCGGAATTAATGGAACGAATCAGTTTTCTGCTACTATCTGTGCTAATGAACCTTATTGTTTCGATATCTATTCCAACGACCCTGACTCAGGACAAACAGTAACGCTAAGCTACGATAGTTCTGTAACAGGAGCTACATTTACTTCAGCAGGCACTCCACATCCTACAGGTACGTTCTGCTGGACTCCCGATAATTCTGATATCAGCGCAACTCCACATTGCTTTACGGTTAAAGTAACGGATGATAACTGTCCCTGGCTTGGAAGCCAGATTTATTCTTATTGTCTGACAGTTGTTGGTGTTAATGTTGACGCAGGACCTGATCAGTATGTTACCTGCAGTGATCTTGCAACAATCACAGCCACTGCATCAGGAGGTACCGGAGGTCCTTATACATATCAGTGGAGCAACGGATTTACCAACCCTACACAAACTGTTGCACCGGGCACATATATAGTAACAGTGAGCGATGGTATGTGTTCGGCTACGGATACTGTAGAGGTGCATTATATCTCATTCCCTACTGCAGCATTTACTTATACCAATGCATGTCCCAACTCACCGGTTCAGTTTCAGGATCAGTCAACAGTTTCAGGTAGCACCATCATTGGATGGTACTGGGATTTTGGCGACAGCACCACTTCTTTTGATCAAAACCCCATTCACACTTTCCCGGGTCAGGGAACTTATAATGTTACACTAGTTGTAGAAACCAATCTGGGTTGTCTTGATACCATCATGCAGCCTGTTACCATTTCGCCATTGCCCGAACCGTTATTTACTGTTCAGCCGGGATGTGAAGGTAATGCAGTTACAATAAACAATACCACTCCCGGAACAATTTCTTCCTGGGATTGGAACTTTGGCAATGGGCAAACATCAACACAGCAGAATCCAACTGTCAGTTATTCTGATTCAGGAAACTATGTCATCACCTTAACAGTTACAGATGCAAATGGGTGTGTAGGTGTTTATGCGGATACGGTAGAAATTGAACCTTCTCCTGTTGCTGCATTCAATCTGAACGGAATGGCAACGTGTGTGGGGAGCACATTTACATTGAATAATACTTCCGGTGGAAATATCATCTCTTATTTCTGGGATTTTGGAAATGGAGTTACTTCCACAGCTATGGATACTTCCATCACGTATAACTCATCCGGTATTTACGCAGTTACTCTTACAGTAACTTCTGCTAATGGTTGTACAAGCACCATTTCGCAGAATATCAGTATTTCTCCTCCTCCGGTTGCTGATGCGGGAGCAAATACCTCACTGTGCCTTGGTCAGTCTGTGGTACTTACTGCCACCGGTGGTCAAACCTATCAGTGGAGTAATGGCCAGACATCGAATCCAATTACTGTGAGTCCGGCAACATCGGGTGTTTACACTGTGACTGTGACCGATGCCAGTGGTTGCTCTGCAACAGACACGGTGATGGTTAATGTAAATCCATTGCCTGTTGCTGTTATTTCACCTAATCAGATGATTTGTCAGGGGCAGTCAGCAACTATAACTGCATCGGGTGGTACTTCGTATAGCTGGAGTCCAACCGGTAATTCAACTTCAACCATTACAGTTAATCCTACATCAACTACAACTTACAGTGTAACAGTTACGGATGCCAATGGTTGTTCTGCTGTAACATCATCTGTTGTAACAGTGAATCCAAATCCTGTTCTGAATATTCCTGCAACCTTCGTATGTCCGGGAACATTTACTACTCTTGATGCAGGTAATATCGGCTCAACATATCAATGGTCAACAGGAGCTATCACGCAATCAATAGATGTTACCACACCAGGAAATTATACAGTCACTGTTACCAATGCTTATGGTTGCACGGCAACTCAGACAGTGCAGGTAACACCGGGCGGCACTATAACTAACACTAATACAAATGTGGAGTTATGCCAGGGACAAACAACGGTTCTTGATGCAGGAAATCCGGGTAATACTTATTTATGGTCGAATGGTGCAACTACACAAACTATTTTGGCAGCCGCTGCAGGACAATATACTGTAACGATTACAAACATTCACGGATGTACCGCTGCATTGGTGACCGATGTTATCGTAAATCCACTTCCTCAGGCAGCATTTACTCCTCAGGATATTTGTATTAATCATGCAGCAGGATTTATTGATGCAAGTTCAATAAGCTCAGGAAACATTACTTCATGGCAGTGGAATTTTGGTGATGGCAATACTTCACTTCAGCAAAATCCGTCACACAATTTTGCTGCTCCGGGAACTTATCAGATAAGTTTGGTTGCAACATCTGCTGCCGGTTGTTCTGATTCAGTTGCACAGGCTATAACGGTGTATCCGTTGCCTGTTGTAAACTTTACTGCTGCTAATGCCTGTGCAGGTTCTGCAATAGCATTTACCAATACTTCTACTGTAAATGCAGGAGCCATTTCTTCTTACACATGGAATTTTGATGATGGCGATACGTCATCACTTACATCACCCACACACAGCTATTCACTTGATGGAAATTACACAGTAACTTTAATTGCGAATTCATCAGGTGGTTGTGTGGACAGCATCCGCAAACCTGTTACTGTTTATCCTCTTCCTGTTGCAGACTTCGCTGTTCAGCCTGTGTGTCTTGGTCAACAAACTTCCTTCAGCGACCTTTCTGCAGTGAGTGGTAACAATATCAACTCCTGGAACTGGAATTTCGGAAATGCAACAAGTTCTAATGCACAGAATCCAACCATGCAATATGCACAGAGTGGTAATTATGTGGCTCAGTTAATTATTCAAACTGCTTATGGCTGCAGCGATACCATTCAAAAGCCTGTTACTGTTTATGCATTGCCTGTTGCTGATGCAGGTATAAATCAAAATACATGTTTTGGCGAACCGGTAACGCTTACAGCAACCGGTGGCAATCAGTATCAGTGGTCACCAGTTTCCGGTAATTCAAGTTCAATAACATTTACTCCGCAGTCTTCTGTTACCTGTTATGTTACAGTTACCGATACAAATAATTGTGTAGCGCACGACAGTGTTCGTGTGAATGTATTGCCACTTCCTGCTGCTGATGCAGGAAGCAATCAAACAATTTGTCAGGGCAGCAACGTATCACTTCAGGCATCAGGAGGTGTAAGTTATGTTTGGTCTCCGGGATCACAAACGACAGCATCCATAACGGTTTCACCTGCTATTTCAACATGGTACTTTGTTACTGTTACAGGTGCCAATGGTTGCACTGCAACCGACTCAGTACTGGTTACAGTGAATCCGTTACCCATTGTGCAGTCAACACCTGATATCAGCATCTGCAGTGGAATGACAGTAGCATTGCAGGCTTCAGGAGGAAGTAATTACACTTGGTATCCAACTGGCGATACTACTGCGATTATTTATGTTACACCACAGACAAACACCCAATACCTCGTAGAAGTTACAGATTTAAATGGCTGTAAATCGAATGATACCATTATGGTGAATGTAATGCCTTCACCGGTTGTTTCTCTCAGCAATACATTTGTATGTATGGGTTACAGCGCTACACTGGATGCAGGTTATCCGGGTTCAACTTATCAATGGACTCCTTATGGTGAAGTGACACAAAGTATTCAGGTTTCAACAGCAGGAACTTATGGTGTAATTGTTACCACTGCCAATGGCTGCACCGGCTATGGTGAAGCAACTGTTACGGTAGGTGGCGATTCGATAGTGAACAACTCAACCAATGTTATGTTATGCGATGGACAATCAACAGTACTCGATGCAGGAAATCCCGGATCATCATTCCTTTGGTCTAATGGAGCAACTTCGCAAACAATTACTGTATCCGCTCAGGGAACCTACAGTGTTACCATAACTGATGCCAATGGCTGCACCGGATTATTCGAATCTGTTGTAACTGTTAATCCACTTCCTGTTCCTCAGTTCACGGCATCACCTATTTGCTTTGGTGATACCACACACTTCCTGAATCAGTCAACAATAGCTTCAGGAAATATGATGAGTTATCTCTGGAATTTTGGTGACAGTGCTATATCAGGTCAGCAAAGTCCTTCTCATATTTATGCTCAGCCGGGCAACTATACGGTATCACTGCAAATAGTTTCAGGTAACGGATGTACTGCTTCCATCAGTCAGCCTGTTGAGATTTATACTCCTCCAACTGCTTATTTTACTGCTGATGATGTTTGCAGAAAGAAACAGACTTCATTCCATGATATGAGTACCATCAACAACGGATTGATTGTTTCATGGAACTGGGACTTTGGTGACGGTGTTACTTCTACCAGCAAAAACCCTTTACATACTTATGCAAATGATGGAGTATATCCAGTGCAACTTCGTATCATGTCAAACCACGGTTGTACAGATTTATATCGCGATTCAGTGGAAATATACCGCTTGCCTGAGCCACAGATTTACACCATGAATAATTGTGAGAATGTATCTATATCAATGACAGATATTTCTCCTTCAGCTGCAATGAATGATATCTGGCTCTGGAGTTTTGGTGATGGTTATTACTCCAATCAGTCTTCTCCTGTACATTCATATACTACTGCAGGCACATACTGGATTTCACTCACAGTTCAGGATACCAATGGTTGCGTTTCACGCGATTCTGCTCAGGTAGAAGTTTATCCTAATCCTGTTGCTTCATTTACCGGAGGTCCCGGTTGCGAGGGTGCTCCTGTTCAATTCCAGAACTACAGTACCATCCCTTCCGGGGTTATAACAGGATATAGCTGGAACTTTGGCGACAGTGCTTCATCACAGGCAGAGAATCCTTCACATACTTATTCTCCTGCAGGAAATTATCTGGTAACACTCACTGCCATTTCCGATCAGGGATGTATTGACTCCATACAGGGATTTGTTACCATTCATGCCAATCCTGTTGCACAGTTTCAGCAAAGCAGCCATGCCGGTTGCGGACCTTTGCCAGTGCAGTTCTATGATTATTCACAGGGAGCAGATGGCAATATCGTGCAATGGAACTGGAATTTTGGTGACGGCAACGGAGATACATTGCAGAATCCTGTTAACATATATTCTCAAACCGGAGTTTATAATGTGGTGTTAACCGTTACTTCTGAATATGGCTGCGTAAATACCGACACCGTTGAGAATGCTGTTACAGTTTATCCAAGCCCGATTGCAGCATTTACTCCCGATCCGCGTGAGACAAATATTCTCAACCCTGTCATCAATTTTGTAAATCAGAGTGTGGGAGCCAATACATGGGATTGGACTTTTGGTGACGGACATACATCATTTGAGTTCAGTCCGCAACATGCTTATGGCGATACAGGATGGTATGATGTGAGCCTCATAGTGGTTAATTCATTCGGTTGTCGCGACAGTGCTTATGATAAAGTTTACATTGCACCAATCACAACATTCTTTATTCCTAATGCATTTACTCCGAATAATGACGGACACAACGAAGAGTTTGACATCAAAGGTATCAACATCATCAACTATACGCTGATGATACATGACCGCTGGGGCGAATTGATTTATGAAGGCGAAAATCATGGATGGGATGGACGCGTAAAAGGTAAATCGGTTCAGGCTAAACAGGATGTTTACGTCTATACTGTGGTTGCCAAAGACGTATTCGGAAAAATGCATAAGATGGTCGGCCACGTTACACTGGTTCGATAAAATGGAATCGTTTGATTGTTGTCTGATAAAATAATTCAGTCTCAGACCGAAGTCGGTTAAGTACACTTTGCTTCATGGTTTTACCGATTCATCGTAATGCCTTACCTTTGTGTAATGCAAATGATGATAGTGTATATTTTAATAACCATTTTACTCACAGCAGCAATTGCCTATATTGTTGTACAGCGTTTATTTTCCTCCAACCTCAACAACGCGCATCAGAAAGCTGTAGAACTGGAAAAACAGAATGAATCACTTAAAGCATCTGTGAGTCAGTTGCAATTATCTCAGCAAAAAACTGATCAGATGTTGTCAGAGGAGCGTAACCATACTTTAAAACTCACCAACGACCTAGCTACAGCACAAACAAGATATGAGGAAGCTGTTAAACGGATGAATGAACAGAAGCTGGAGTTGGAACAGATGCAGCAAAAACTTAAGACGGAGTTTGAAAACCTTGCCAATAAAATTCTTGAGGAGAAAAGCCATAAGTTTACTGAGCAGAATAAAGTCAATCTTGATATCATTCTCAATCCGCTAAAAGAAAAAATAAAAAACTTTGAAGACAAAGTTGAGAAAGCATATAAGACAGAATCGGATGAACGCATTTCGCTGAAAACACAAATCAACAACCTGTTGGATCTGAACAAACAACTTAGTGCCGAAGCCAATAATCTGGCCACAGCACTCAAAGGCGACAACAAGATGCAGGGCAACTGGGGCGAACTGGTGTTGGAAAAAATTCTTGAATCATCAGGATTGATTAAAGACCAGGAATATAAAACGCAGGTTAATACAATGAATGATGATGGCGAAAGAATAAAACCTGATGTCATTGTTTATCTTCCTGACAACAAACATCTGATTATTGATTCCAAAGTTTCGCTGGTTGCATACAACGAGTATCTGTCGGCTGAAGATGATACATTGCGGGAACAGTTTGCATCGCAGCACGTACAGTCAGTGCGCAATCATATCAAACAGCTTAGTGATAAAAGTTACCATACTGCCAACGGGTTCAGTACTCCCGATTTTGTAATCCTTTTTATGCCTGTCGAATCTGCTTTCAGTTTTGCCATGCAGTTCGATAAAGATTTGTACAGCTATGCTTGGGAGCGAAAAATTGTTCTTGTAAGCCCTACCACCTTACTTGCCACCTTGCGCACAGTGGCATCCATCTGGAAGCACGAGCGTCAGGTGAAAAATGCATTACAGATTGCCGAAGAAGGAGGGAAGATGTATGACAAACTAGTGTCGTTTGTCAGCGATTTGATTTCAATCGGTAAAAAAATGGACGGAGCAAAAGAAGACTATGTGGAGGCAATGAAAAAACTGACTGACGGAACAGGCAATCTGGTGAGCCGTGCACAAAAAATGAAAGACCTTGGAGCTAAGGCTGCCAAATCATTACCGGGACCCATAATTGAGAGAGCAGGTGAATAGACTATTATTTTCTTTTTTAGTTTTCTCTCTGGCAGCATGCAGTGGATTACACCGGATAAGTAATTCCGATTTAAGTTGGCAATATCGCGATGACCCTTCATGGCTGAAACCTCAATATGCTATCGTACATGAATCTGCCGACAGCAGTACGTTGTATCTCCGGTTGCCTGTGGCTGATATCTTGTACAAACGCAGCGATGATGGTGAAATGAAAGCAGACTTTAGTTTGCGTTTTATATTTTTCCAGTCTTATGAAAGCAAAAAAATTATTGACAGCCTGTCGGTTTCATTTTCGCCACCCTATAGCAACGATTCAAATGCCATTGTTATCAAGTCGTTCGGTTTTCGCCATCCAAAACAAAATTGTTTGCTTGCATTACGTCTGAATGATTTGAACCGTGGCTCTTTCAAAGAATCGTTTATAGATGTGGATGTAAGCAAGCAAAGCAGGCAGGATTTTGATATCAGAGCCGACAACGACAATTTTCCTTTGTTCAGCAGTGTAATAAATAATGCATTCAGCAATAACTTATCTGTTTCTGATTACGAAGGAACATCTGAAATGTGGGTTCGATGTTTTTTCAGGGAATATCCGGTTGCTTTGCCGCCATTCAGCACCAAACCTCCGCAGATATTCAGCTACACTTCTGACAGCAGTTACAGTGTAAGTGCAGACAACAACGGTAAATTTAATATCAACCCTTTGAGATACGGAATTTATCATCTGCAGTTTGATACGATGATAAAATCAGGTGCTACTTTATTTCATTTTGATGAGTCTTATCCAGAGGTCACCAACACCAATCTGCTAATTGAAGCTTTGCGTTATCTGACTACTGCAAAGGAATACGATGAGTTGATGAGTGCTGACGATAAAAAAGCTGCAGTGGACGATTTCTGGATAAAAGTTTCAGGAAGCAAAGAGCGTGCACGATTTTTAATACGTATGTTTTATACGCGCATGCAAAATGCGAATCGCTTTTTTACCTCCTATCTGGAAGGATGGAAAACAGACAGAGGAATGATATACTTAGTTTTCGGACCTCCTAAAACGGTGTATCGCACCGCTGAAGCAGAATATTGGGAGTATGGAACGTACAGAGGTTATGGCGCACTCAGTTTTTCATTTCAAAAAATAAATAACCCTTTTACCGACAATGATTTTGTATTGGTAAGGTCAGCAAGTTATGAGCCTGTATGGTATATGGCTGTTGACAACTGGCGGCAGGGACGAATCTCAGGAGAAGATATACATGATTGACAAGAAAACGGAATATATTTATGGCACACGTGCAGTAGCTGAAGCAGTGAAAGCCGGAAAGCAGATTGAAAAAATTATTCTGCAGCAGGGATTGTCTAATCCGCTGATAACTGAATTGAAGGACCTTCTTGTAGAGAGAAAAATTCCTTTTCAGCTGGTGCCGCTACCCAAAATTCAGCAGGTAACCAGAGGAAATCATCAGGGAGTAGTAGCATGGTTATCGTTGGTAGAGTATCAGCAAGTGGAAGACCTCATCCCTCTCATTTTCGACAAGGGTGAGTTGCCGCTTTTTATTATGCTCGACAGAGTTACAGATGTGCGAAACCTTGGAGCCATTGCGCGTACTGCATTGTGTACCGGTGTTCATGCCATTATTATTCCGGAACAAGGTTCTGCAAGAATTAATGCAGATGCCGTAAAAACATCTGCCGGTGCACTTCACTCTGTTCCTGTTTGTCGCGAAAAAAATCTGAAACTTGCTATGGAATATATGAAAGGTAGTGGTATCAGAATTTTTGCTGCAACTGAAAAAGCCTCCTTGCCTTATTACAAAGCGAATCTTGCAGACCCGTGTTGTATCATCATGGGCAGTGAAGGAGAAGGTATTTCGCCTGAATATCTCAAACGTGCCGATGAGCAGATTACCATACCTATGAAACAAACCGTAGCATCACTGAATGTTTCTGTTGCTGCCGGTGTCATTTTATTTGAAGCATTTCGCCAGCGAAATGCCTGATGTGTTATTTGTATTAACAGAGCCTTCCCTCGTACTCACAAGAGGTAATATAATTGAAAGCAATGTTTTCATTATGCAGAAGTGAAACAGCTTTTGCCCTGACTTAGTCACCCGAAAAAAATCTGGAGACTGTGTTTGGATGTATTATAGAACGATGACTTCGAAGGAGTCAAATGTTTATAGCAAGGATATATCATCATAAATACCTACCTCGAAGGAGGTCGAACATTTTGTTGCGAACATACGAGTCCCCACAAAATGGTGGGAGACTATGAAAGTACATGAAAGGAGTTTTTTGTTGGAAAAGTAGATGCAGAGGTGTCAAGGCAAATTAAGCGGTTGATTGATAAAAAGATGATTTTTCCGGAAAAAGATGGAACCAGAAAGTATGTTCTTAGATTTGATAACAGCTATTTGCTAAGAAGTATCATTAAGTCATTGGGAGATAAAGGTTTTTTGCCAGCCCGTGACGAGATTTAAAATGCTTGCCGTCTACGTTTTTGCAGCTTGGCGTTTGTGGCGGATTTTAACCGTCCCGAAAACTATCGGGACAAACTTGGGTCTTACATATAATTTGCTTTTTTAAATGACAAGAAGGCACAAGTCATAAATAAGACTTGCTCCAGAGGGGGGGCATAGTCTTCCGAAAATCGGGGATATGAAAGTACAGGAATCTTTAAATTTTATTGTTGATAAAATTTTATTTGTTCCCAACTGAAATACATTATATTTGGTGTGTTAAATTATTCATTTGTTTACTTAAACTTTTACAACAATGAAAAAACACATCACTCAACCCTCATCCATTGTAATAATGGTATTGCTGCTTGTTACATTTACAGGCAGAGCGCAAACTCAACAAGCCCAGTCTTTACAAGTTACTTTAACCGCTTCCGACTACAACGGATATAACATCACTTGTTTTGGAATGCAAAATGGTTCTGTCAGTATTTCAGTTTCAGGTGGAACACCGCCTTACACTTTTACATGGAGCAATGGTGCCACAACTTCTTCAGTAAATAATCTTCCTGCCGGTTATTATTCCGTACGCATTACCGACAGTCTTAGCAGTGACACTACATTGCAGATTACCCTTACTCAACCTGAGCCTTTGGCCATGAGTGAACTGAATGCTTACACCTATGTCAACGGATTTAATGTAAGCTCCTTTGGCGCATGCAACGGCTCGGTAACAACAACCGTCTCCGGAGGTGTTTTGCCTTACAGCTATTTTTGGAAACCGGGACAGCAGACACTGCTTGCGCCTGTAAATTTATGTGGCGGTGAAAACACACTTAACGTTACCGACCTGAATGGGTGCGAAGTGCGAAACTCCATTAACTTAAAAGAGCCGCAGCGTGATGATTGGACCATGACAGGAAATGTAGGAAGCAATCCTAATTTTAATTTTATCGGAACTATTGATAGTAAAGATTTGGTTTTTAAAACTAATAATAACGAAAGGCTGCGGGTATTAAGCAACGGAAATATAAAAATAAACTCGTTTAGTGGCGGTTCATCAGGTATTCTTATGGTTGACAGTAATGGTGTTTTAAACAGAAAGCCTGTTTTACTTCCTGCATTAAATTGTAATGACCCGCTTACTCTTGCATGGCAAATTAAAACAAATGTTAGCCCCAATGTTGCATACACATGTTGGAATACGGTTGGTATTGGAACTGATGATCCGCAGAAAAATTTAGGAATAAAAGGCGGAGCAAGGTTTTTTAATTTTAATGACCACACAAAATATTTAGATGTGGAGCATGACGGATCCAATGCAAGCATCAATACTACCGATAATCTTTTGTTAAATTATTACAGTGGTAAAAATATTTACCTGAACACAGGAACCGTGAAAGGCGATGTTGAAACAGGAGGAAATACTTTTTTGGCTACAAGTTCTGGGAAAAATGTAGGCATAGGAACTAATAATCCTAACTCACTATACAAATTAGATGTTATTGGCAATTCACGGTTTAAGGATTTTTTAACCTTTGAGGGTGATGATAATACCCAAATTGGTAGAATACAGTATAAAAACGATGCTTTTAGATTTTATTCCAAGTATCATTTTGCCATATTTTTAGATGCTGATCCTGTTGATTTAATAAATTCTCAACATAATAATGAAGGATTTTATATTTTGTCAAATAATCATTATTGGAGTGGGGGTAATTCTGTATATGAAATGTTTCAATTAAATAAATTTTCCATGATATACAGAGGTGCAGATCCAAGCAATCCAGGTTATTACAGAGAAAATTTCAAAGTTACATCTGATGGCAATGTCTTTGCTCGTAGTATTAACATTAATATGAATAATTTTCCCGATTATGTATTCAATGAAAGTTACAAATTAATGCAATTAAACGACTTAGAAAATTACATTAAATTAAATAAGCATTTGCCTGAAATACCATTGGCAACTAAAATCAACAAAGAAGGTGTTGATTTGGGAGAAATAGTAAGAAAGCAAATGCAAAAAATAGAAGAATTAACACTGTACATAATTGAATTGAATAAAAAAATTGAAGGGTTAAAAGGCGAAAAATAAACTATAATCATAAATGAAAAAAACAATTATAATATTTGTTTGCATAATTGCTATTCATAGTAAGGTTTCAGCCCAACCTGAAACCATTTGGCAACTAATAGATGGTTCAATCATACGTTGGGCATACTCAGGTGGGGATGAATTTAATGGTACTCAACTGGATTATTCTAAATGGGATGATGGTTATCCTTGGGGGAGGTCTTTGATAGGAAATCAAGAACAACAATACTATAAACCTGGAATTGATAACATTTCTTTTGACAATGGTATTTTAAAACTAATAACAAAATATGAGCCTGGATATTATACTGTTGAACCATGGCATAGTGGGAGTGATATTTTAAGTGATGGTCAACCCAATAATAGATATTTCCCATGGACATCAGGAATGATTTTTTCAAAGCAAAAATTCAAATATGGACTCTTTGAAATTCGTTTCAAGCCACCTGTTGGTAGTGGGCTTTGGCCTGCTTACTGGCTCTATGGTGGCAATCCAAACGAAGAATTTGACATATTTGAATATAAAGGGGAAACACCAAATAAAATACATATTGATGTGCATTGTCCGAGTAATGATTGTAACAACTTCGGAGGCTGGGCTACTGCAAATGGCAACTTTTCTGATGGCTTTAATGATATAATGGGTGAATGGGGACCAAATTTTAGTTTCTGGTATCTCAATGGAAGTGAGTTTGCTATTTGGCTTGGCAACTTAAATTATCAGGCAAATATCATTGCGAATATGGCTGTAGCTAATAGCTGCCCCGCGACTTTTTGTCCAGGAACTAATGCTAATACCCCCACTACTTCGTATTTTGAAATTGATTTTATTCGTGTATGGACACGGCTTGACTGTCAACAAGTAATAACTATCTGCAATTATAATCAAACCTCTACTGATCCTACCGGGATTACAGGAAGTCAAATTACAATGGGTGGAACAAACTGCAATGCAGTTGTTCAAAACGAGCAAAATCTACATTTAATTGCAACAGATTACATTGAACTTTTGCCAGGGTTCATAGCCGATGCAGGTAGTAACTTTAGTGCTAAAATAGTTAACTGTCCTGTTCCACAAATACAATTTGCACTTGATTCAAGTGAAGCTGCTGCTTCTACTTTACATATTCTATCAGAAGTAGAACAGGATTCTTTAAGTAATTCAAGTGAAAGAAGAGAAGCTGAATCAGTAGAAAATAATCCACCGATACTTTATACTAAAATTTATCCTAACCCAACAGATGGGAAAATCTCTATTGAGTTTGTTGGATATACGGACAAAATAATTGCTATTGAACTTATTAATTCACTGGGTGAAAAAGTGTATTCCAAAGAAAACATTAAAGATAAAAAACTTGATATTGATATTTCCCCTTTACCCAAAGGAGTATATTTCCTAAAAGGCATTTTCGGAAGTGATTCTATAACAGACAAAATAATCTTAAACTAAAAATGAAATCCTTTATATTCACCATAGTGCTATATTTAAAAGTATTTAATGTCTTTGGTCAAGACACAATTGCTATTCATTATTTTAATGAGAGTAAGGTAAGTATTGCAATGGGTGTAGGTAATTACACTTCTCTATATTTTAATGGTTATGAATATGTTGTTAAAAACAAAGAGCTTACATTTAATATTGAAACCGTAAACGGTATTCAAATAAAGAAACATCAAATTGGATTACTACTGGGAGTTGATAAATGGAAAGGGTCTTTATTATTTCCATTAGGTATTTTATATAAAATCGGATTCACTAAAAAAAAACATATTCCATATTTTGAATTGTCGAGTGGATACGCATTTGGGAATAAAGGCAAGACCGAATATGATGGAGTAGAAAAAGGTAGTTATTATTTCAAGGGAGGAAGCGGTTTTCAGTTCAATTTGCCAAAAGACTTCGCAATCGCAATCGGACTGTATTATAAAATGCAAAACATGCGTTCATCATATAGTAGAATTATAAATCCGAATGAACCGAAAATAGCAATAGGTTACAATATTCCTTATCATTTTATTGGTCTATCTATCGGAATGAAAATGTAATATACGCACTGCATCTCACATATCCCTATTGTTATCGAGATTCGCGATAGGGTGATATTAAATGATAGGTTAGCTCCACCCGAAAACTATCGGGACAAACTTGGGTCTTACATATAATTTACTTTTTTAAATGACAAGAAGGCAAAAGTCAAATAAGACTTGCGCCAGAGGGTGCAACAAAACAATTTGTAGTTAATGCAAAAGCGCAATCGCGGTAAATCTCGGCAATTTTAGTCCCGCAACGATATCATCAAATTTAAAATTTAAAACCTTCCGTACTTTCATAATCTGGTACGTGGCTGACTTTTTTGAACAAGTTAAAAATGGATAAAAAGTATTAACTTTCAAAAAAAAATCAATAAAAAATGAAAAGATCAAAATTTAGTGAAGAGCAAATTATTGCCATTTTAAAAGAGCAGGAACAAGGCTTAAAGGTTATGGAGATATGCCGTAAGCATGGCATATCCGATCAAACATTTCATAACTGGAAGAAGAAGTATGAAGGCATGAGTGTAAAGGAGCTTCGCAGAGTTAGGGAGTTGGAGCAAGAGAATAGCAGGTTAAAACGCGCTGTTGCCGATTTGACATTAGATGTCCAGATATTAAAAGATGTGAACTCAAAAAAGTGGTAACGTCTGCGGATAAGGAACAATGCGTAAACTATGTAAAATCAAACTTCAGCATTACGCATTCGCGGGCGTGTAAACTACTTCATTGTTCCAGAGGAAGACACTACTATCAAAAACAGATGCCCTTAAAAGACGAGCCTGTTAAGGCATTAATTATAAAAGTGATAGGGAAGAGTAAAAAAGGGCGTAAAAAAGTGATTACGCTTGTTCAAAAAGAAAATGCACAGTACAGCAAATATAAAATAAGAAGAGTGTATAAACAAAGTGGATTTGCATTAAGTAAACGTATGAAAAGAAAAAGAATTCAAAACCCATCCAATGCAGCTTATGTACCCCTGCAAGCCAATGAAGAATGGGCTATAGATTTTATGCAAGACACACTGTATAATGGACGGAGGATACGCTCTTTGAATATTATTGACCCTTATAACAGGCAATGCAAAGGCATGTTTTTAGCCTATTCTATTCCGGCTATACGAGTGATAGAGTATCTGACAACGGCCATTGAGATATATGGTAAACCTAAGGCCATTCGTTGCGATAACGGCCCGGAATTCATCTCTAAACAATTTCAATTGTGGTTAGAAAATAATGATATAAGCTGGAGTAAAATACCCAAAGCAAGCCCACAACAAAACTGCCATATAGAAAGGTTTAACCCTCTGGCGCAAGTCTTATTTGACTTGTGCCAACCTATCATTAAAAAAATAAATTCTATTTCATCCCGGCAGGTTACGAAGTAACCGCGAGCCTGCCTCGTGGTTACGGAGTTCCTGCTGGGTTGAAATGTCAGAAAACATAACATCAACCCAAACTCACGACAGTGAGTCCCCGCCCTTTGGAAAATAAGCGTAAAGAAATAGCAGCACATTTCAAAGGGGCAGGGTAGGTTAGCAATCCGGAGCGCACTTCTCAATTGAAGAATCTGTCACTCCCCTCTCCTTCGGAGAGGGGTCGGGGGTGAGGTCTCCAACAGGCTTGATTTTTTGGTTCTTTTGTATCAAGACAAAAGAACGTAAGAAAAAAGAAAGACAACACTTCCTGTCGCATCCCGATAATTTTCAAAATTTGAATACTGCAACCTACCCACAGCAACCGGCCACCTTCTTGAATTTACTCATCATGATAGTTATCGTAATGTTTTGGAGGGATATATAATTTCCGTTTTTAAATCAACTTATTTGAAAACTATTCCATCCCGCTTTGCGTAAGAAGGCTTTATTTCTTTTTATTTGCAATCACACTATACGATTAAAATTCAGGCGGACGATTTATGGAAGTTAATGTAAACAAAAAAAATTATCCTGATCAGTTTTTACGTGTCTCACGTACCGAAAACAAGTTTTTGATTGAAACCACCAATAGCGCACTCGAAATTATTGTACTTACGGATCGCATTATCCGATTTCGCTATGCAGTTGATTTTTTTGCAAAAGATTTTTCCTATGCTGTTAATCCTGAGTTGAAAAGCAATGCCGTCATTACCGAATGGACAGAAAGCGAAACTCAAATTCGTATTTCAACTCAGGAGGTAAACTGTCATATTGATAAAAACAAACTTACCGTTTCACTTTTCAATCATAATGGCGATTTGCTGAATGTTGATGCAGGAGGTTTTCACTGGGAACCTAATCCGGGCTTTGGTGGCAATTATGTATATTGCACCAAACAAATTCAAAATAACGAAAATTTTTTCGGACTTGGCGATAAAGCTACTTCTCAAAACATCAGAGGTAAACGTTTTCTTAACTGGGGTACCGATACCTACGGGTTTGCCAAAGAGCAAGACCCACTTTATCGAAATATTCCCTTTTACTACGGGTTGCACAATAACCTGTGCTATGGAATTTTCTTTGACAACAGCTTTCAGACTTTTTTTGATTTTGGTAAAGAGGACGCTACAAGTGCAAGCTTCTGGGCCGAGGGTGGACAGATGTGTTATTATTTTGTTTACGCGCCTACATTACTCGGAGTAGCAGAGGAATATTGCAAACTCACAGGTCTGCCGGAGCTGCCTCCCAAATGGGCATTAGGATACCATCAGAGCAAGTGGAGCTATTATCCCGAATCTAAAGTGTGGGAACTGGCTGGGGATTTTCGCAGTAAAGCTATCCCTTGTGATGTCATCCACCTCGATATAGATTACATGAAAGGTTTCAGATGTTTCACCTGGGACGAAGAACGTTTCCCTGACCCTGCACGGATGATTCATCAGCTTAGAGAGCATGGCTTTAGAATCATTGTCATCATTGACCCCGGAATAAAAAAAGATAAAGATTACGCTGTATTTCGTCAGGCAATTGAGAATGATTTTTTCTGCCGCAGGCAGGATGGCGATTACATGGAAGGAAAAGTATGGCCGGGTGATTGTTATTTTCCTGATTTTACAAACCCCGAAGTGCGCAATTGGTGGGGTGGTTTATATAAGGAGTTGATGGAGCAGGGAGTGAGTGGTGTGTGGAACGATATGAATGAGCCTGCAGTTTTTGAAATGGGAACATTTCCTGATGATGTGCGCCATAATTATGACGGGCTTAATGTAAGTCATCGTATGGCACATAACGTGTATGGTATGCAGATGGCACGTGCTACCTATGAAGGAATAAAGCATCTCAACCCAAATGAAAGACCTTTTGTGCTTACACGCTCAGGATTTTCCGGAGTGCAGCGTTATGCTGCCGTGTGGACGGGTGATAATGTTGCATCATGGGAACATATATGGGTTGCCAATATGCAATGCCAGCGACTGAGTATTTCAGGAATATCTTTTTGCGGAACCGACATCGGAGGTTTTATCGGTGAGCCTGATGGCGAATTGTTTGTGCGTTACATTCAGATGGCCGTATTCCATCCTTTTTTCAGAGGTCACTCCAGCAGCGACCAGGGCGATAAAGAACCCTGGGCATTTGGCGCTGCTTATGAAGCACTCATTCGTAAAGCTATTGAATTGCGTTATCAGTTGTTACCTTACATCTATACAACCTTCTGGCAATATATCAGCAAAGGTACGCCCATGATTAAACCTCTTGTTTTTATGGCGCAGGACGATGTAGAAACACACATGCGAATGGATGAGTTTGGTTTTGGTGATCATTTACTTATTTGTCCCATAAATCAAAGTGCTTCAAGTGAGCGGTTGGTATATTTACCTGAAGGTAACTGGTATTATTACTGGAACGATAAAAATTACAGAGGTGGACATGAGTATGAAATTGAAGCTCCTCTCGACAGATTTCCATTCTTTGTAAGAGAAGGTTCAGTAATTCCACATCAACCGGTAATGCAACATACGGGCGAAAATAAATCAGCTCAGATTACACTGCATGTATATTATTCGGTAAACAGAAAAGTAAGTCATTATTACGAGGACGATGGCGAAAATTATACTTATCGCAAAGGCAATTTTTCGGTTAAAAAATTTACTGTCTTCGGAAATCGCAGACAAATGAGAATTATTTGCGATACGTATGGTAATTTTAAATCGGCTAATCCCGAATACAGAATAGTTATTCATGGATTACCTTTCCGCCCACATAAAGTTAAAGTGGATAATATGGAAATAGCATTGCCCAAAAGATTGCGTGAGAAAACGCTGACCATCAGTGCTTCTTCCGCTTTCAAAAGAATTGAAATTTTTTAATCTGCACAATTTCATTTCAGCATCAGTGCAATAATGTTGTATCACCTTAGTTATTTGAGAGCATATTTTCTTTTCTTTTGTAAACATATTTAAGTTGAGAAATGAATTTCGGACTTATTACAAAGCAAACCTGCGAAGCAGCACAGGAAGCCTCTGATTTTATCAGAAAAGAAAGTTTGACGTTCGACAAATCAAAAGTTGAACATAAAGGATTGCATGACCTGGTGAGTTACGTAGATAAAACTTCTGAAAAAATTCTTGTTGACAGACTCGGAAAAATTTTCCCTGAGGCAGGGTTTATTACTGAAGAATCAACCGTAGCAAGAAGTGATAAAGAGTATAACTGGATTATTGACCCATTGGATGGCACTACTAATTTCATTCATGGGCTTCCTTGTTATTGCGTAAGCATTGCACTTATGTCAGCTGAGAAATTAGAGATAGGTGTGGTACTTGAAATTAATTTCAACGAATGTTTTTACGGATGGCATAAAGGAGGAGCTTATATGAATGGCAAACGCATTGCTGTTACTTCTACACCTTCGTTGCAGCATACCTTGCTTGCTACCGGTTTCCCTTACACTGATTACTCACATATGGAAGAATACATGAAAGTGTTTGATTATTGCATGCGAAATACCAGAGGAATAAGAAGGTTGGGCTCAGCAGCAGCCGACCTTGCTTACACAGCATGTGGACGATTGGATGGTTTCTTCGAGTACGGACTCAATGCATGGGATGTGGCAGGAGGGGCTTTGCTGGTAAAGGAAGCAGGAGGTAGGGTGTCTGATTTTTCAGGGCAGAATAATTTTTTATTCGGTGCCGAATTGGTTGCTACCAATTTCTCGGTTTATAATGAGTTTATGGAAGTCATCAAAAAATGTTTCAACCACTAATATGATAAGCCAACGTCAACTATTTCTTCAGCATGTTGCGCAAACCAGCCCCAGCCCGCTTGCTTTGCATATAGAAAAAGCGGAGGGTTGTTTTTTATATGACAGTGACGGGAAAAAATATATTGATTTAATTTCAGGGATATCGGTTTGCAATCTGGGACATAACCATCCTTTGGTGAAGGAAGCCATAAAAAATCAACTCGATAAATACATGCACATTATGGTTTATGGCGAGCTGATAGAAAGTCCGCAAACGCAACTGGCAAAACTGCTTGATGAGTTATTGCCACCTCAGTTGAACTGTACCTACTTCGTAAATTCCGGAGCCGAAGCTGTGGAAGGTGCCATGAAACTTGCAAAACGCTTTACGGGAAGAAATGAGATAATTGCATTTAAGAATGCATATCATGGCAGCACACAGGGAGCTTTGAGTCTTATGAGTGATGAGTATTTTACCTCGGCTTTCAGACCACTTCTTCCGGGGATAAAATTTATTGACAGACAAAAGCCGGATTTGAACTTAATATCACCTCAGACAGCTTGTGTGATTTTGGAACTTGTAAAAGGTGAGGAGGGATGCAAGGTGTTGCCGCAGGAGCTGGTGCAGTCTGTTGCAAAACGTTGCAGAGAAAACGGTGCTCTTCTTATTATTGATGAATGTCAGACAGGAATCGGACGCACAGGAAGTTTATTTGCCTTTGAAGAATATGCCATACAACCTGATGTAATTATTCTGGGCAAAGCACTTGGTGGAGGAATGCCTTTAGGTGCATTTGTTTCTTCTAAAGAAATTATGAGTGTCCTGACCCATAATCCCGTTCTCGGTCACCTAACCACTTTTGGCGGACATCCGGTGAGTTGTGCAGCAGCTTATGCTTCTTTAAAAGAAATTGCTGAAAGCAAAATTTATCTGAAGGCCAAAGAGAAAGAAAAACTTTTCCGAAAAATGCTTCAACATGAGAAAATTCTTTCCATTTCGGGAAAAGGACTGCTGCTTGCCGTTGAATTTGATACTGCACAATCATGCAAAAAATATATTGATGCTTTTGTGCAGGAAGGAGTTTTTACCGACTGGTTTTTGTTTGCTCCACAGAGTATGCGCATAGCACCGCCACTCAATATTACTGACGACATCATTCAACATTCATGTGAAATAATACTGAACTGTTTGGATAAAAAATAAAGTCGGAATAAAACGGCAATATATTTGTCTTCATGTTTATGAATTTTATAATTTTAACATCTTAACACATCAGAATTATGAACGTATTAATCATTGAAGACGAACGCAGTCTGTCACACGAAATTGAAATTTATCTCACCAAGCAAGGTTTTCATTGCGATGTAGCTTTTACAGGTTCAAAGGCTTCAGAAATGGTAGCAGTCAACTCTTACGATTTTGTTTTATTAGACATCGGTTTGCCCGATACCAATGGATTTGAAATCCTTAAGGAAGCTAAAAACAATAATGTGGACAGTGCATTTATTGTTCTCACTGCACGCAGCGAAACAGACGATAAAATTCACGGACTCGATTTAGGTGCTGATGATTATCTGGCAAAACCATTTTCATTACCCGAATTGAATGCACGTATGCAGGCTATTCTCAGACGTAAGCATGGATTAAAAGTTCAGACCATTGACATCAATGGATTTATTATGGATTATCAGAACCGCACATTAAACTATGATGGTACTCCTGTGGTTCTAACAAAAAAAGAATTTGATTTGTTGCATTATTTAGCCATGCATAAAAACAGAGTGCTTTCACGTTCACAGCTTACAGAGCATATCTGGGGTGATGTGATGGATGATGATTACGATTCAAATTATATTGATGTGCACGTGAAAAACCTTCGGAAAAAGCTTGCAGCACACAGTACAATAGATTGGTTCGAAACGGTTCGCGGAATAGGTTACCGCCTCAATATTCAATAAAAAATGCCCATGCGGTAATGAAGTTACAGTTAAAGCTTGCTATTTACAACGCTCTGAGTAAAGCACTGGTGTTGCTTGCATTCGGAGCGTTGATGCCTTTTTTGGTAGAGCGTGTGGTGTACAATCATATTGATCATCGTCTCAAAGCACGCACTGCCAAAGTGCTTCGGATTATCGAGAAGGGTGGACTCAACGATATTGTCCGCGAATCAGATTGTACTTTTGAAAGCTATAATATCCTTAAAGAAGAGTTTATTCTGATAGAACCTCTTTCAGGAATGAAGGATATTAAACCTACCGTTATTGCCAATGAACAATGGGAAATTGACGGTGAAAAATTAAATCACCGTATCATCAGACAGCCTTTTATTTACGACAACCAGATTTACAGTTTACAGATTGGTGAAGGGATTGATTCGTTAGACAAACTCAAAGCTACTATCACCAAGGTTGCATTGTGGGCAACCATTATTACTGTGTTAATTTCAATTTTTGTGGATATTGGTTATGTGCAATTGCTGCTTCGTCCGCTGAATAATATTGTGGAGAATAAACTGAAGGGAACCAAAGATCCTGTTCATTTTAATGATGAACCGGTAAAAACTTCCACTACTGAATTTAAATCACTTGATGAAAGTCTTACAGCACTGATGAAGCGCATCAAAGATGCATTCCTGAATGAAAAGGAATTTATTACCAATGTTTCTCACGAACTTCAAACGCCCATTTCCATTCTGAAATCAAGGTTTGAGAATATGCTGATGGATGACAATCTGAATGATGAAGTTGCAGACAAGATTGAAGATTCCATACGTAAACTAAACCGCATGAGTAAGGTAATCCGCTCCTTATTGATGATTTCGAGAATTGATAATGAACAGTTTTTACGTAATGAATCTGTTAACATTAAAAGTCTGCTTGAAGAAATTGCCGAAGAAATGCAGGAACGATTGGGGTCAAAGAATCTGAAATTATATGTACATCATCTGGATGAATTTACTTTTCACAAAGCCAATAAAGATTTACTTTACACTTTGTTCAATAACATCATCAACAATGCAATAAAGTATAACGTTGAGAATGGAAAAATTGAAATTGGAAGTTCGTTCCATAACAACAAATATGTGGTTGATATCAGAGACTCGGGAGTAGGTATAGCCAAGGAAAATATTCCATATATTTTTGACAGATTTAAGAAGTTTAAAAAGACAACGGAATCCAGTTATGGCTTAGGTCTTGCAATTGTTAAAACCATTTCTGATTACCACCGTATAAACATTACAGTTGAATCTGAAGAACATAAAGGTACCATTTTTAGTATTGAGTTTCCTGATGAATATCATTCATAGTAATTTCACTGCGTTTGGCTATCTTTGCTCTCTGTAAGGAGGTGTATTATGAAGGTTTTTACATTTATATTATTTCTTTTATTTCAAGCAATGGTTTCTGAGTCCTTTGGGCAGAATCAGGTACGTACTATGCAAACTTCCAACAAAGCTGTTGAGGTGAAGCAGATAAATAATACTCCGGTTATTTATATTCCAAAAACAGAAGCACGTCCGGGAACTCAACAGTTGACTTCTTCACCATCCAAAAATCCCAGATGCATAAAGAGGGTAGGAACTGCTCCAAACAGTGAGAGCAAAAAGAAAGAACTGAAAGAGCCTGTTGGCAGCAACGATAATCAATAACCTCCCACGGTAAGCATTACCAGGGTGCATGCCTCTTCACATTCAATATTAAGTTTTTCTGCACGAGATTTAAATTCCGGATTTTCGGCACCGGGATTAAAAATAATGCGATTGGGTTTCAATGATAGAATGTATTCTTCCAATGATTTTTGATTCTGTGCATTCAGATAAATGGTAACGGTATCAATACCTTCAAAAGCTTTGTGTTCGGTTTCGATAATTACATCATCCACTTTTCCAGGTTTGGAGCCTAAGGCAACCACTGGATGATCGAAAAACCGAAGTTTGTGAATAGCTTTATTTGAATAACGCGCAGGATTTTCTGAAGCTCCTATCACTAAAGTTTTTTTAGACATCTTACTAATTTTCTATAAAATCAAGATCGTTTGCATAAGATTCCTTAATGCCGTATAAAGAAAGAAAGGCTATTGCAAACGAAAATATTCCAACTGCGAAGATAGCAAGAATCATATTCATAGCCATTTGCTCTCTTAAAAAGGTTACCATTGCTGTAAGTATTGCCAGCGATCCTCTTACCATATTTGGCACTGTGGTGGTTACAGTTGCACGAAGATTGGTCCCAAATTGCTCCGATGCTGATGTTACAAATACAGCCCAGTATCCTGATGCAAAACCTATCAGCCCACAAACAAAATAGAATAATTCAGTAGAAGCACCATTAATAAAAAAGAGATAGAGAGGAGTAATGATGGAAGAGATTATTAAAAATAAAAGCAATGCTTTTTTTCTGCTTTTCCAAACCTGACTTAAATAAGCACTTGTAAAATCGCCCAGACATAAAGCAATATAACAATACATGATGGCATCGCCTGCTTTAATTCCTTCTATGCCATAGTATGCTGCAACTTCAGGAGAGAACACTACCAGAATACCCACCATATACCATATAGGCACACCAACAGCAATGCTGCTCAGATAAGTAACAAAACGTTTCCTGTTGTTGAATAAAAGCAAGAGATTTCCACGGCTTTGTTTGCTTGTCTGTAAGTCTTTAAACATTCCACTTTCATACACTCCAAGCCGAAGAAATAACAAAATCAGACCCATAATTCCACCAATGATATACGAAGTTTGCCATTGAATAAAATGACCGAGTATATTGGCAAAAACAGCACCTAACAACCCGAATGCAACAACAATCATAGTGCCGTAGCCGCGCTGTTCTTTTGTCATGGTTTCATTTACCAATGTAATTCCTGCACCTAACTCTCCTGCCAGGCCCAGGCCTGCAATGAACCGCAACATAGTGTAAGTATCAATAATACTCATCGAAAAAGTATCTGCAATTTCTCTTACAAATGCATTTGCAATGTTGGCTAACGAATAAACAATGATTGACCCAAACAACACCGACACTCTTCCTCGCTTATCGCCCATAATTCCCCAGAGCAAACCACCTATAAGCATGCCTATCATCTGGTAACTCATCAGCTTCAATCCATATTCAGTCACAAGTTCAGGGTCGGTAATTCCTAATCCGTTCAGGCTGGGTGTGCGTACAATTCCAAATAAAAGTAAGTCGTAGATGTCAACAAAATAACCTAAAGCCGCCACAACAACAATAATGTTTAACGGATTTTTGATTTCTTGTTTTGTACTCATAAATATCACTCAGCGTTTGTAAAGAACAGCACTCCAGTCGCCCTTGGAAAGTTGTTTTACTTTTTGCAGATTAAATTTGCTGAAAGAAGATGTGATGACAGCTTCGTCATCTTTCAAAAATCCGCTTACCAGCAGCAATGCATCCTGTTTCATAGCTTTCACATATTGCTCAATATCTCTCAGCAAAATATTTCTGTTGATGTTGGCCAGAATAATATCAAACTTCATTCCTGAAAGTGAATTGGCATCACCTTCTGCAACATGTATATTTTTTGTTTTGTTGGTTTCAATATTTTCAATGGAGTTGAGCACACAATTCGGATCATTATCAATAGCAGTAACATTTTCTGCACCCATTTTTGAAGCTGCAATACTCAGAATACCTGAGCCGCATCCCATGTCCAAAATTTCTTTTTTCTGAAAATTCATTTCAAGCATTTGTTCTATCATCATGGCTGTGGTAGCATGATGACCTGTACCAAACGACATTTTCGGCTGAATGATAATTTCCATTTTGATGTCTTTTTTTTCAGGATGAAAAGGTGCGCGTATATACACACCTTTAACCTCTACCGGAGTAAAATTTCGTTCCCACTCTTCGTTCCAGTTGATGCTTTCAATCTCTTCCAGTTGCCATGATACACTGCACAATTCATTTTCCTGCAGATAGTCAATTTCATTTAACTGTTCTTTGTAAAAATTTTCTTTACGAATATATCCGTCAAAACCATTGTCGTTTTCTTCAAACATTTCAAAGCCTATGTCAGCTAACTGAGCAATCAGAATCTCTGAAAATGGATTTACGGGGATGACCTTGCAACGTATGGCAATGTAAACAGACATAACAGCGACAAAAAAACAGAATCCGATTTACTCTGCCAAATTTAATCTTAAGAGAATTTTCCTGTTTGTTATTTCTGCTCAGCTTGTATTTGTGCAAGTCCGGCATAATAGCCCTTAGCTGCCATGAGTGATTCATGGGTTCCACGCTCAATGATTTTTCCTTCATCGAGCACATAAATTTCATTTGCATATTTCACCGATGAGACACGATGACCAATAATCAGGGTCATACTTTGTTTAAGTTGTGGCAACAGATTTAACATGATTTGCTCTTCTGTATGTGTGTCCAATGCCGAAAGGCAGTCGTCAAGAATAAGAAGCTGAGGCTTTTTTATAATGGCACGAGCTATGGCAACTCTTTGTTTTTGTCCGCCACTGAGCGAAATACCTCTTTCGCCAAGGATAGTTTCAAATCCTTTTTTGAACTGAATTATTTCCTGATAGACCATTGCATCTTTGGCAGCAGCTTCAATCTCTTCTCGTGAAGCCTCCTGCATTCCAAAAGAAATGTTGTTGGCAATGCTATCAGAAAAAAGCAATACGTCCTGAGTAATGTAGCCTGTGGATTTACGCCATTCACTCAGGTTAATTTGTTGTATGGGAATATCGTTAACAAAGATGGTTCCACCTGTTACATCATACAACCTTACGAGCAGATTGGCTAATGTTGTTTTACCTGAACCCGTGCTGCCAACAATTGCCACAATTTTTCCTTTCTGAAAAGTGAGGTTGATGTCCTGAAGAACTTTTTTATCGGTGTTGTGGTATTCAAAGTCAACATTTTTAAAACGAATGTTTTCAAGCTGATGAACAGTTATGGCTGAATAGTCTTCAATAATTTCCGGTTCCAATTTTAAAAACTCATTAATTCTTCGCTGGCTGGCATCAGATCGTTGCACCATGGTAATAATCCATCCCAACATTCCAACCGGCCACATGAGCATGTTAAGATAGATGACAAATTCTGCAATGTTACCGTAAGTAATCTGATGCTGATTAACCAATATTCCTCCATAATAAATTACAGCAATGGAGCTGATGCCTGCAAGCAGCACAATGGCCGGCATGAACAGTGCATTTACTCTTGCCAGTTTCATGCTGTGATTAAAATAAGTACGTACCCTTTTTTCGAAAAGAGAACCGAACAAGGCTTCTTTGGCAAACGACTTTATAATACGGATTCCTGAAAATGTTTCCTGTGTCACCGTTGAAAGATCGCTCAGCGATTCCTGCACTTTTTCGCTCTGACGGTTGATGATATTTTCCACATAATAAATCATCATCACCAAAACGGGCAATGGCAACAATACCACAACTGTCAGACCCGGGTGTATGCGTATCATCGCCACAAACACCAGAATAAACATCACCACAATATTCACTGTGTACATGATGGCAGGCCCGGTGTACATACGCACACGGCTCACATCTTCGCTGATGCGGTTCATCAGGTCGCCTGTGTTTGCATTGGAATAAAATCGTGCACCCAGCTTCTGATATTGATTATAAATTTCATTTTTCATATCGTATTCGATATGGCGCGACATGACGATGATGGTTTGACGCATGAAAAACATGAGTACCCCCCGAATAAATACCACACCTAGTATGGCCAGTGCATAAAAAGTGATGGTTTGCATGGAATCAGAAAGGTCAGTATGCTGATGCCGGGTAACAAAATCGAGCGCTTTGCGGGTGAGCTGGGCCGGCAATAGGCCGAAGTAATTGGCTGCCAGTACGAACAGAATACCAAGAATGGCTCTCTTCCGATACTTATAAAAATACCGGTTTAGCGTAAGGAGGTCTTTCATTCGTAATTTTTTATTTTGAGCAGAGTAAAAAAATGATACTTTTGCGCACGGATAATTCTGCCATAATGGTAATGCAAAGAAAGTAGAATTATACATCAGATAAAAACATTAAAATGATTGAAGTTAAAGAGATTAAGAAATCAGAAGCTACGGCTAATTCTATTTTTTCACAAATCACATCCATGAAGCATGAGCAGGTAGTATTCTGCTACGATCATGAAACAGGCTTAAAAGCTATAATCGCCATTCATAACACCAACCTTGGACCTTCACTCGGAGGTACACGTATGTGGAAGTACGACAATGAAAATGATGCACTTACAGATGTGTTGCGTCTATCACGCGGTATGACTTACAAAGCAGCTATATCAGGATTAAATTTAGGTGGAGGAAAAGCAGTAATCATTGGCGACAGCAGAAAAGATAAGAATGAAGCACTCATCCGTAGTTTCGGAAGATATGTAAACTCACTCAGCGGCAGATATATCACTGCCGAAGATGTGGGAACTTCTACCAAGGATATGGAATACATTGCTAAGGAAACCAAGCATGTAACAGGACTGCCTGTGGCTATGGGTGGCAGTGGCGACCCATCACCTGTGACAGCTTATGGTGTGTATATGGGCATGAAAGCATCAGCCAAAGAATGTTGGGGAAATGACAGCATGAACGGTAAAAAGGTTGTGGTGCAGGGTGTAGGGCATGTAGGTGAAAGCCTTGTGAAGTTTCTTACTGAAGAAGGTGCAAAGGTATATGTAACCGATATCAATCAGGATGCATTAAATCATGTGGCTTCAGAGTTTAAGGCCGAAATTATCAATCCTGAAAAAGTATATTCAATGGATGTGGATGTGTATGCTCCCTGCGCTCTTGGTGCTACACTCAATACTGCCACCATCAATCAGCTTAAATGTGCAATTGTTGCAGGATCGGCCAATAATCAATTGGCAGATGAAGATGTTCATGGCAAAATGCTGATGGAAAAAGGAATTCTTTATGCACCCGATTTCTTAATCAATGCCGGTGGACTTATCAATGTGTACAGCGAATTGAAAGGTTACAATCATGCTGATGCAATGAAACAAACTGAGCATATTTATGATGTAACGCTTGATATCTTCAAAAAATCAAAAGCTGAAAAAATAACCACACAGCAGGCTGCAATGCAGATTGCTGAGAAGAGAATCTACGGTAAATAATTCTTAAGCTACATTCTGTTTTTTATTAACGTTCTTATTTAATATTTGAAATTATGTTAGCCAGGCGTCACCTGCGAATTCGTGTTTTGCAAACACTTTATACTTACTTCCAATGCGAAGGATATAGCCGGGCGAAAGCCGAGAAAGAACTTGTTGAAGGAACTGAGCGCTTATATGATCTCTATCTCACCTTGCTTCAGCTGTTGATTGAACTGGCCGAGCAGGAAAGCCTTTACAGAATTGATGTAGCATCCAAATTTATTGTCAACAAACGGGAGTTTACACGCTCCTTTGCCCAAACAGAGTTTGTCAAATGGCTCTCCGGTTTTAAACCTTTTACCGATGCTGTGAAGAAAAGCAAAATCAGTTGGCAGGCTGATATGGAAGCTGTAGGGAAATGTTTTTATAAGCTCAGGCATCATCCATCTTACCGCACACTCACCATGACTGATGAACCTGTTCAAGAACCGGAGTGGATTCAAAAAATTTATAAAGACGAAATTGAAGGTTCGGAGTTTGTTTCTTCTGTGCTGGAGGAAAAAAATATTTGGTGGGCAGAGAGCCTAAGCCTTGCACACATCATGGTTCTTAAAACGATTCGTTTGTTTTATACTGCCGGAGAAAAAAATATTCTTCCATTATTCAGAGATGAAGAAGATGACCGAAAATTTATGGTTGAGTTGCTGAATGAGACTATCAGGAACGACAAAGAATGGACGGCCATTATTGCAGCACGAACCAAAAACTGGGATGTGGAACGCATTGCACTTACTGATATCATCATGCTTAAAATGGCTATTACCGAGTTTATGCTGTTCAAACAGATTCCGCTCAAGGTAACCATGAACGAATACATTGATATTTCAAAAGATTACAGCACTCCTCAGAGTAAAGTATTTATAAACGGTGTACTCGATAAAATTGTTGAAGACCTTCGCAGCGAAAATAAAATTGTGAAAACAGGTCGCGGCCTGGTAGAAAATTAATTCTGCTTTTTAACAATTATCAGCGAATGATTACCTCTTTGATGTAATCGCCACCCAGTTCTTCATTCATCAGTTTGACAATTTTTTCACGACCATAGTTCAGCTCTTCCTTCAGAGGGGCTGAGTTGAGATAAATAAAAAGTGTATCGTTTCTGAATTGAATTTTTTCAGTTCGTTTGCTGATTCCTTCTCCCATAATTTTATCCCAGCTGCGTATGAGTTTTACCTGATTGAGTTTATCGCGCAGGCGATAGGTGTCAAGCAACTGGTCAATTACTTCTTTTAAGCTCTCTTCATTCGACTTTCTGATCATGGCGCTAAATTAATACAGCATCAGTTTTAATTTGATTTTGTTGATAACAATAGAATAACAGAAAACCAGCCGCTTACTTTTTTTCATTTTAAAATAAATTACATTTGTAACGCAATGAAACGCATCATCACAGCAGTTTTACTTTTTTGCTTTGTACAAAGTCAGGCACAGGATGTGCGCTATGATTATGTAGAAGATACTCCATTGAGATATACCAGTGAGTTTTCGATAGGAGCAACACTTCATACCAGCGGTTGGGGTTTTATGTTTCGTAAAGGGAAAAATCTTACCGTGAGCAAGAAGCGGATGTTTGAAGTGGAAATAGTGAGCATGAAACACCCGAAGGAATATAAAACGGTAAGCTATCTTTCAGAACGGCCAAAAACTTTTGTATTCGGAAAAATGAACTCGCTGCTGGTGGTTCATGGCGGATATTGTTTTGAAAAAGTATTGTTCACAAAAGCCGAGAGAAAAAATTTTGAAATACGATGGAATTCAACAGGAGGATTATCATTCGGAATTACCAAACCTGTGTATCTTATTTTCGCTTCGGGCAACGGCCTTCAGGTAGTTGAAAAATACGACCCCAACAACCCGGCTCACGACAGAGATAATGTATATGGTAAAGCTGAGTTTACAAAAGGACTGAACGAACTTAAACTTTATCCCGGTCTCCACCTTAAATCAGGACTGATGTTTGAATACAACATTCTCAATGATGGCATCACAGCTATTGAAGCAGGTGCCATGGTTGATGCCTATGCAAAAGAAATTCCGATTATGGCATTTACAAAAAACAAACAGGTGTTTTTTAATCTGTATGCCACCTTTATGTTAGGACGAAAAAAATAATTTTTATAGACGGCAAAGTATCTGTTCAGGGTAATCGTCAAAGGAAACATCAGGTTTTTTCTCAAACAATCCATAAACAGCAGAGCCGCTGCCACTCATGGAAGCATACCACGCTCCTGATTGATACAGCTGATTTTTTATTCCGTAGAGCAGGGGGTATTGCTCAAATATTTTTTCTTCAAAATCATTTCTGAGAAATTCTTTCCATGATTCTTTTGGCAACTGTACGAGTTCGTTCAATGCAACAGGATTCGGTTTAGGCTTAACAAGACTATAAGCATACGCAGTAGAAATGTTTACAGGAGGTTTTATAACAACAAGGTAATTCCCTTTAAGAATTTCAGGAGCAGGAGTCAGCATTTCACCTTTGGAATGTGCAAATGCAGGTTGGTTGTCAATAAAAAACGGACAATCTGCACCCAATGATAATGCAAGTTTTTTAAGTGTTTCATTATCCAGTTTCAGTTCAAACAAATGATTCAGCATAATGAGTGTGTGAGCAGCATCTGACGAACCACCGCCAAGTCCTGCTCCTGAAGGAATTTGTTTATGCAGATACATTTCAACCGGAGGCAATGAATAAATTTTGTCGAGCAGATGATAAGCTTTTACACAAAGATTATCAGATGCATGACCTTCAGGAATTTTGCCTGTAACTGTGATGGCTGCTTTCTTTCCTGAAATATTTTTTTCAACAGGAATAATTTCAAGAATATCTTTCCACGGAACAGGGTAGAAAAGCGTTTCAAGAGTGTGATACCCGTCAGGCAGGCGCGAAGTGATAAACAGGCCTACATTTATTTTGGCATTGGGAAAACAAATCATCCGGCTGCGAAGATAAACCCCTTGCTGTTAATCATACAAAAACATTTGGGCTTTGGTCGTATTTATTTTATGTTATTTTTGCCTTTCAAACCATAGCAACATGCCAAATTATCTTGATTTTGAAAAACCAATTGAAGAGTTGTACGAACAATTGGAGAAAACAAAACAAATTGGTGTTAAAGGAAAAATTGACGTTACCAAACTTCTGGCTGAGATAGAAGATAAAATAGAAGTCGTTAAAAAACAGCTTTACAGCAACCTCTCACCATGGCAGCGCGTTCAGCTGAGCCGCCACCCCGACAGGCCTTATTCACTCAATTATATCAATGCCATCACCGACAATACTTTTATGGAGTTGCATGGCGACCGCACCGTGAAGGACGACAAAGCCATGATTGGCGGATTCGGTATGATAGACTCAATGTCGGTAATGTTTATCGGTCAGCAAAAGGGACACAACACCAAATCGCGTCAGTATCGCAACTTTGGAATGCCCAATCCCGAAGGATATCGCAAAGCTTTGCGACTGATGAAACTCGCTGAAAAATTCAACAAACCCATTGTCACTTTTATTGATACTCCCGGTGCATATCCCGGCCTCGAAGCCGAAGAGCGTGGGCAGGGCGAAGCCATTGCCCGTAATCTGTATGAGATGTCTATTCTTAAAGTGCCCGTAATCTGCATCATCATTGGCGAAGGTGCTTCCGGTGGCGCACTTGGTATTGGCATTGGCGATAAAGTTTTTATGCTTGAAAACACATGGTATTCGGTAATTTCTCCTGAATCATGCTCAAGTATTTTGTGGCGCAACTGGGACAATAAAGAGAAAGCAGCCAATGCACTAAAACTTACCGCTGACGATATGCTGAAACAAAAACTCATTGATGGAATTATCAAAGAGCCTCCGGGAGGTGCGCACAGCAACCCTGAAGAAATTTATCAGTCGGTAAAAAAAGTAATAGTAACAGAACTTGGCGCATTGCAGAAAGTAAATGCTACTGACCGAGTGAAAAACCGGATAGACAAGTTCAGTGCAATGGGCGTGGTGCAGGAAGGATAACAGTGTTTTCTCTGTTTAAATTCAGAGAGTGATTTTCTGTTGTAAATTGTTTGTGCGAAAAAAACTATCACCATACTTCATTTTTCTGCTGTAGTAAAAATTAAATAATGCAATGATTGCAATTAAGGATTTAAAAAAATCGTACAACAGCCACGAGGCCTTAAAAGGTATTTCATTCAATATCAAAGAAGGTGAGTTTTATGGTTTGCTTGGACCCAATGGTGCAGGCAAAACAACAACCATTTCCATCATGAGTTCTATTTTAACTCCCGACTCAGGTGAAGTGCTGATAAACGGAAATAATATTTACACCCATCCCAATGAGAGTAAAAGAATAATTGGTGTGGTGCCGCAGGAAATTGCTCTGTATAACGAACTGACTGCCGAAGAGAACCTGTGGTTTTGGGGCGGATTGTATGACGTTCCGAAAACTGAACTGAAAAAACGAATAGACGAAGTGCTAACGTTGTTCGGACTTTCCGAGAGAAGAAAAGATAAGGTAAGTACCTATTCCGGTGGAATGAAACGCAGAATAAATATTGCTGCTGCACTGTTGCATCAGCCGCGTATAGTTTTTATGGACGAACCTACTGTAGGTATAGATCCTCAGAGCAGGAATCTCATTTTCGAAGTGATTGAAAAACTGCACAGCAACGGGATGACCATAGTTTATACAACACATTACATGGAAGAAGCAGAACGTTTTTGCGACAGAATCGGAATTATTGACAACGGACAAATCATTGCGGAAGGAACACTGGATGAACTCAGGAAAAGCAGCAGTGCTAAAGAAACCATTGTCATTACTTTTAATAATCTGAATGATGACAAGGTGCAGAAAATTCAGTCGTACTGGAAGGACTGCAGTCATACAGATGATAAAATTTATTTCTACACATCTGATTTAAAAACAGAGCTGTCTAAAATAATTTCGCAATGCAGTGATGCAGGTGCCGATATCCACAATATTGAAATCAAGAAAGTAAATCTTGAAACGGTATTTTTAAGTTTAACAGGTAAACAATTAAGAGACTGAATCATGATAAAGCTTACGATAAAAGATTTGAGATTATTTTTCAAAGACAAGCGCTCCATGCTGCTTTCTTTTGCTTTACCCATTGCTCTTATCACCTTGTTTGCACTGGCATTCGGAGGTGCAGGCCAGGGGAAAAAGGATACTAAAATTTCCATGCAGGTGAGTGATTTGGATCAGACACCATCATCGGCATCAGCCATGCAGGTGCTCGATTCGCTCAAGAATGTTGAACTGCTGAAAGTGCCGTTGGAAAAAGCACAGGAAAACATTAAGAAAGGTGATCAGGCCTGTGTGCTTGTTATTCACAAAGGATTTTCTGATTCTTTAACTGCAGGAAAAGAATTGCCTCTTGAGTTGCAATATGATGAAGCCCAGGAAATACAGGTAGGACTTTTGCAGCAATCGCTCATACCTACCATAGCCATGCTTCCATTTAATATTGGTAATCCAAAAGCTGTGATGCGAAACCGTTTCGACAAAATGGTGCCGGGAGCAAGCGATACAGTGAAACAAAATATCCAACACAAATCCGATGGATTGTTTGATGCAATAACAATGGGTGAAATGCAAAGTGATGGAAATGATAATGCAGGAGCAGGACTATTTGGCGGAGATATTAAGATGACTAAACTGGTAGCTGCGGAGAAGGATAACAGTCTCGGACTGGTGCAGGCTGTGGCAGGCACTGCCGTGATGATGCTGTTGTTTTCAGTCGTGGGAATTGGCGCAGGTATTCTGGATGAGAAGCAGGAGGGTACATTAAAAAGATTGTTGTACACACCCATGAACCCGATAAAAATTTTATTCGGGAAAATGATTTCTGCAAATGTGATTTCAATTTTTCAACTGGTAGTCATGTTTCTATTTGCAAGTTTAGTTTTCGGACTTGATATTTATTCGCATCTCAGTGGGTTAATCATTACCATTGTAGCTACTGCGTTTGCCTGCTCTGCATTTGGTGTTTTTCTGGCATCGTTTGCAAAATCACGTCAACAGGTGCAGGGATTGTCCACGCTGATTATTTTGGTGATGAGTGCCATCGGAGGAAGTATGATGCCTATATTTTTTATGCCTGCATTTATGCAGAAGATTGCGGTGATATCTGTCAACTTCTGGAGCATTCAGAGTTTTTATGATATTTTTTGGCGAAACTTACCCATCACCAGTGGCACTTTCTTATCACGTATATTGGTTTTACTTCTGATTGGAACCATTCTCAACTCACTAGCAGTGGTATTGTTCAGAAAAAACATTCTGAAATTAAGTTAGGAGACAGCGTTCAAAAGCCACTTCATTAAGTTAAGGAGTGTTAATTTATGGCATCTTTCAGCAGCCGCAGTTTACTCTCTTTTTTGTCCATGAGAGAGGTAAAATAAATTCTGATTATTTTTTTTAATTATTGTTCACCAAATGAAGAAACCTGTGGTTTGATTTTTACAATGGTATAGCCTTTTATTTTTGGTAAAAATCAAATTATATGAATAAACATTTACTTACACTTTTGTTCGTTGGTGCAACAACATGTTGTTTCGCTACCAATCACCTGATCAACATTTCAGGTTTCTCATTTAGTCCAGCTACTGTTAATGCCGCAGTTGGCGATACAGTAACATGGAATGTAACCGGTCCGCATACAGCCACTCAGGTAAGCCAGGCTACCTGGAATGCGAATGGCAACACACCGCTTTCGGGTGGGTTTGATTTTACTCCTGCCAACACCTCTAACGGAACATCGTTTATTGTATGCACATCAGTCGGCACTGTTTGGTATGTCTGCAAACCACATGCAAGCATGGGCATGAAAGGTCAGATCAATGTTGTTGCAACCGGCTTACCTGATTTGGTGAACAATATTGCATGGAGCATTTATCCAAATCCCGTAAAAGATGTTTTGCATCTGAACAGCAATGCATCAGCGTCAACAGTTGATGTTGAAATCATCAACATGCTCGGAAAAGTTGTGATGCAAACAACTGCGGTGCCTTATGACAAAGCCGCAAGCATTGATGTATCATCGCTGACTAAGGGAGTTTATTTCCTGAAATCATCAGAGGATAAAATGCGTCCTGTGCGTTTTGTAAAACTGTAACTGCTGTTTTATTTATCAAACCAATAAGGAGTTTGCCTTTTTAAAACTCTTTATTGGTTTTTTTATTTGCATATTTTGTTTCGCTGATAAACAGAGGCTGTGCAGTAATTATTTTTTGAAAAATACATTTGTAAAACAAAGAGCGAGGGCTGATTCAGCCCTCGCTCTTTGTTACAATACATACTAAAAAATTCTTATCCAATCATCACCGGCATCACCAGCATCAGAATATCTTCTCCTTTGGTAGCATGATCTTTGCCCGGAGTCAGAATACCTGCTCGGTTGGGCAGCGACATGTGAACCTGTATTTCTTCAGTATCTAAATTGGCAACCATATCCGCTAAGAAACGTGCATTGAAAGCAATATCCATATCAGCACCTTCATAAGAGCAGGTAAGTCTTTCATTGGCTTCATTGGCAAAGTCCGCATCTTCTGCCGAAATTGCCAGTTCACTGCCTTTGATTGCCAGCTTCACCTGATAGGTGGTTTTATTTGCAAAAATGGCAACACGCTTAATGGAATTTAAAAATGCCACGCGGTCTATTGTCAATACATTCGGATTGTCAACCGGAATTACAGCTTCATAGTTCGGATAACGACCATCAATCAGACGGCATATCAATTCATAATTTTCGAAACTGAAAAATGCATTCGCTTCATTGTAATCCACTTTTACGCGTGTTTCTTCTGAAGGCAGAATATTTTTTAAAAGTGTAAGAGGTTTCTTTGGCAGAATAAAAGAACCAGCCTGTTTCGATTTAATATCTGTTCTGCGATAGCGTACCAGGCGATGTGCATCTGTTGCAACAAATACGGTGCTGTCATCTGACAACTGACAGAATACTCCTGACATTACCGGACGCAAATCATCATTGCCTGTTGCAAAAATAGTTTTGTTGATTGCCTCATGCAATACTGCCGAAGGCAATTCAATATGATTGCTTTTGTCAATTACAGGTACTCTCGGATAATCTTCACCCTTTTCGCCATTGAGTTTATATTTTCCGTAGTCGGAACTTATTTCAATGATGTTGTTTTTATCGTTGATGGAAAAGGTGAGCGGCTGCTCATTAAAGGTTTTTAATATTTCAAGCAATATTTTACCCGGAATAGCAATGGTGCCTTTGTCTTTTGATTCCACTTTCAGTTTGGTGGTGATGGTGGTTTCAAGGTCAGAAGCAGTGATGGTTAATTCGTTGTTGTTCAGCTGAAACAAAAAATTCTCAAGAATTGGTATAGTAGCATTGGTGGTAAGCACACCACTGATGGACTGCAACTGTTTTAATAGGGTAAAACTGGAAACTATTAGCTTCATAATGAAAATGAGTTAAGCGGCAAATATAAAAAGACCTGTGGTTTTAAGCCTCTTTTCGGCATAAAAATTATAAACCCCCGAAGCCTTTGATTTTATCAGGTTTGTTGAAGAGTTTGTCCATTACATAGTATTGTACCACAATCAAATTGGTGTCGTTATTCCATTGTGCATACATGCGGTCAGGGTCTATCACTCTGGCTTCACCGGTTACAGGGTCGGTGCTGGTGAGTGTTCCCGTATCAGCAGGTTTTTTATACATGCGTATGATGTCGTCTTTTCCGTCAACACTTTTAACTTCAAGCACACGCGAAGGGATGGTTGCCAGCAAAGAGTCTTTATAAGTTTTATCGAGGTCGTAAGTGGGTCGCTCGAAACCAATTAGCTGGTATTTGGCAAGATAGGCAACAATTTGCGACTGATATATTTCCTGCGGCTTTTCGGAATTGATGCCCGGATAATATACATAACTGTCACCTTGTTTTGTAATTCTGAATGAGTTGTCAGGCTCGTCATTGTTGGTCACTTTCACAAATTGTATCTGACCTTCGCCATAATTAAATATTACACGGCTGCGCCAGTCGGTAGCATCAGCAAAATAACGTGTGGAAAGGTATCCGTTGAATCCCGGAATGTGTATGACAAAAGGAACTGTTGAATTTTCAAGATACATGTAAGTGCCAAGCATGTCCTGTGTTGGTCCGCCAACATAATACGTTTTTATTTTTTTATCGCCCTCATAAATTTCAACCTTGGTACCTGTGGCGCTCAGCTCTTTGATGATGTTGTTCAGTGCCGCTTTTCCAACGGGGCTTCTCACTTCAATCAGCTTCATGGTAGTGAGCAGTGTATTAATGGCATCCTGGCGTGCAGGATATTTTCCGTTGATGGTCCATAAGGCTGATGATTTTCTCTCGAGCGTAGCCTGATTTCCTTTTTTGTCGGCAATAAATATTTTGGTAATGGCAGCAGTATCTTTTACTGCAAAATCGCGCAATTCTTTTTTGATGGTTCCGCTGGTGGAATTAAAATAAAAATATCCTGCTACCGAAATAAGCAATACAGCAACAAGCAATAAAATTCTATTCTGGTTCATGTGCTTCGTCAGTTAAATTTTTTTCGTCTGATAAAAAGTTTTATCGCAGCAAACAGAAATACGATGAATACAGGCAGAGCAACATTGGTGGTTTTTATAAACTGCTCGGCAGGAGTAAACCGTGTGGTGTCGAGCAACCTGAGTTTAAATTCTTTGGAGCGCAGTGTCATCAGTCCCGAATTATCGCAAAGGTAGTCCACACAGTTCATCAGAAAATTTTTATTGCCATAAAACTGTCCTGTATATTTATCAAATCCCAGAGGGTAAACTGTATTATTAGCTCTGCGGTAATCGTTCTTTATCACATCACCATCAGCAACTACAATCATTTTGGTGGCTATGCTTTCTTCTTTGAAACCAATGGCCGAGTCCGTAGCAATCTGATAGGGAATGCGGTTGGCATAATTGGAGCGGAAATGTCCTTCCATCAGCACCGACAAAATAGCCGGTGGTTTACGGTATTCTTTTTCATCAGGATCTTTTCGCAGAATATTTAAATCAACTACTGCCGGTGAGCTGAGTATGCGGGTATATTCTGAGCTTTTCAGCAACACGGTTTTATTCACCTTTGCAGAAATAATAGTGTCAATGCTTCCCACAAAATCAAAACGAATAGCATTAAGATTTTTTACAATGGGATGTTTGGATTCAGGTGTTACCAGTGGGAAAAAATACCAGGGCAGCAATGAGTTCTGTGGACGGTTGCCCACATACCCTGTAAGAATAGGAATAGGTGCAGCCTGCAGGTCCATCACCAGATCTTTGTTCAGCCTCACTCCATAACGAAACAACATATCGTCCAGATTCAGTTCGGTCGGGACAGAAACAAACTCATTCTTTTTAGCAAGGCTGTCCATATCGGCATTCATCATGTCGAGCAGCCACAGCACCTTGCCGCCACGCATCACAAACTGATCAATGATAAATTTATCTTTTTCTTCAAATGCTGAATCGGGTTTGGCTATTACCAGACAGGAAATATCTTCCAGCGCATTCAGCTTATTTTTTATTTCGACATAACGGGTAGGATAGGAGGCTGAAACAGATTTATAAAAATCGGCAAGATGAGGTTTGTCCACTTCGCCCTGGCCATGCAGAATTCCTATCACAGGAGGTTTAACGGTAGAAATTTTCGAAATGGCGTTGATGATTTCATACTCCAGATTCTGAATGGAAGTATTCACCATCTCTTCTGCCGAAGCACCCATGCGGTCTTTGAGCAGCAACAGTGGTTGTTCTTTCGAAAGATAATTTAAAATGGCTCCCGGAAAAATAATCCGTTGCGAAGTTCCTTCCTTGGTTCTTTCTGAAAGATTGGTAGGCTGCAGACCTTTATCGGCAAGCTGATTGTAGAGTTCATTGCGTTGTTTGCTGTCAGTAAGTGCCGAAGGATCTATGAAATCAAATTCGAGATTGCTGCCTGCATAACTTTTCATCTCCATCAGCATGTCGTGAGTGGCTGAGCTGAGTTTCTGAAATCCTGCAGGCAAATCACCGGTAAGATAAACTTTTATGTAAACAATATCTTTCAGATTGCGCAACTTCTCGCGTGTGGTTTCCGAAAGTGTAAACCGTTTTTCGGAAGTAAGATCCAAACGTTTGAACACATACATTCCCGAAAGATTGAGAGAAAGTATGATTATTAACAGCAGTATAAACTGAATGATATTGGACGAACGCAGATTTCTTTTTTTCATATCACCACTTTCTGCTTTCAAGAGTTAATTTAGTCATCATCAGAAACAGGCTGATGACACTGAGAAAATAAATTACATCACGTGTATCAATCACACCGCGGCTCATGGAGTCGTAATGTGCAGCAATACCCAGTTGATAAACCACATTGGCTGCAGTTCCAACGGGCATGATGCCTGCCAGCGACTGAAAACCTGTGTAGCATAGCATACATAAAAACATGGCTACTATAAAAGCTACCAGCTGATTGTCGGTTGTGGCAGAAGAAAAAACTCCTATGGCAACAAACCCTGCCGCCAAAAAAAATAATCCGAGATAACTGCCTGCCATTCCTCCGATATCCACATTGCCCACTGGTGCTGCATACACATACACCGTAATGGCATACACCAGCGTTGGCAGCAGCGAGAAGAGTACCAGTATTACTCCGGAGAGATATTTTGCAAATACAATCTGAAATTCGGTAAGCGGTCTTGTAAGCAACAGTTCAATGGTGCCTGTTCTTTTTTCTTCGGAAAACATGCGCATGGTGATGGCAGGAATCAGAAACATATACACCCAGGGAGTGATGTTGAACAAACCGTCAATGGAGGCATAACCGCTTTCGGCAATGTTAAGGTCGTTGCCCGGAAATATCCACAGAAAAAGACCTATGGCAATCAGAAAAACAGCTATGGAAATATAGCCGATTAAAGAATTGAGAAAACTGTTTATCTCTTTTACAAAAAGTGCGTACATCGCAAAGCAAACATTTAAGACCGCCAAAAATAACGTTTCAGTGCATTACAGCGTGTGTTTTCTTATGAATAGTATCTGATTTTGGCGAAAGCAATGCCTGTTTGTGCTGTAAAAGTTGCCCTACAGTTTGAAGGAAGTAGTTTAAATTTGCAACGTGTATATTCAGAAATCAAGCTGCATCAGCGCGCAGGCTACCTACGGCAATATTGACTTACAGAAAGTTCAGCCATTTGTGAATGCACGGCATACTGCCCGAGAGCCATCCTATACACAAATACCCAATGCCGTACTGCGCAGAATGGGCAAGGCTGTGCGGATGACGGTAGGTGCAGTTACCGGTTTGCTTGAGCAGTGTCCTCAGCCCGATGCCATTATTGTGGGCACAGCCAACGGAGGTATGCAGGATTGCATCCGTTTTCTTAATCAGATTATGGAGTATAACGAAGGCACACTCACACCCACCAATTTTGTGCAAAGCACACCCAATGCCATCGCTGCCACCATCGGACTCAACGGCAGAAATCACAACTACAACATTACCCATGTGCACCGCGGCAATGCTTTTGAAAATGCACTGTTGGATGCGCAACTTTTTCTGAAAGAAAACAGCCATGCTCAGGTGCTGCTTGCAGGTGTTGACGAAATTTCAGATTATAATTTCAATATCGAAAGGCTGGGAGGGTGGTATAAAGATTCCTTGCCTGATGACCTGTACAACAGTCGCACCACAGGTAGCCTTGCAGGCGAAGGGGTGGCTGCTTATTTGCTGAGCAACAATGCAACAAATGCTGTAGCAAAAATTACGGCACTGCAAACACTTACTACTCATGATAGCCATGAAGTGATGCAATGGGTCAGAGATTTTATCAGTGAAAACATAGCCGACAGGGATGCCATCGTTTTTTTATCAGGACATAACGGTGATGTGCGCTTTGCAGAAGACACTGAAAAAATAGAAGCCCTGCTGAGTGATGTTACGCTGGCACGTTTTAAACATTTTACGGGAGAGTATCCTACGGCAAGTGCTGTGGCACTGTGGCTCGCAACACAATTTGTACAAAAAGATGCAGATATTCCTGAACACTTTACCACATCACTGCGACAATACCGTCACCGGCAGTGTTTGATTTATAACCATTACAAATTTTTACAGCACAGCCTTATGTTGGTAGAGCAGGTATAGCACTTCCGCATCAGGCAGATGCTTATGCATTATTCAAAAATTATTCTTCCGTTATAACTTTTTATTTTGTTGCTCAGGGTGATGTTAAATCTCTTCCGGCTTACTGTTTCAATTATACGGTTATATTATTTGACATTCATTTTTTTATTGACATGATGAATCTTTCCGTTTGAACCAAAAGAGGTAAATTTGCACTTTTTATTCAGAGAAGATGAAAATAGGAATACTCAGAGAAGAGAAAGTACCGCATGATATGCGTGTACCATTTACGCCCGAACAATGCAAGCAGATTAAAGAAACCTATCCCAATTTGGATTTGGTGATACAGCCATGTGATTATCGCTCCATAAAAAATGATGAATACAGACGTGAAGGTGTGGTATTGCAGGAAGATTTGTCGGACTGCGATTTGCTCATAGGCATTAAAGAAGTGCCTAAGGATAAACTGATTCCCGGTAAAAGGTACATGTTTTTTTCGCATACCATCAAAAAACAACCTCACAACCGCGAAATGCTGAAAAGAATTATCCGAGATAAAATAGCGCTCATTGATTACGAATGTCTGGTGGACGACCATGAAAACAGAATAATAGGTTTTGGAAGATATGCAGGAATTGTAGGTGCTTACAACGGCATCATGGCTTATGGTCTTAAGTATGGTTTGTTCAAACTGAAACCAGCACATCAGAGTTTCGGACTGAAGGAACTGCACGAGGGGCTTGATAAAATAAACCTGCCCAATATGAAAATAATCATTACCGGAGGTGGTCGTGTTGCCAATGGTGCCATCGAAACCATGGGTATGCTGAACATAAGAAAAGTAACTCCGTTTGAATTTCTGAATTATTCTTTCCGTGAGCCGGTATATGTGCAGTTACATTCAGAGTCGTATCACGAGAGAAAAGACGGTGCCGATTTTACCAAATCCGATTTTTATCATCATCCCGAAAACTACCGATGCACCTTTTGCGATCCGGGATCATTTGCATCGTTTTGCGATTTGCTGATACATTGTGCTTACTGGAATCCGCAGGCTCCTGTATTGTTTACCAAGCAGGATATGCGCGACCCTTCGTTCCGCATCAGTGTTATTGCCGACATCACCTGCGATATTGACGGCAGTATTCCTTCCACACATCGAGCTACAACTATTGAAGATAAATTTTACGGTTATAATCCGGTAACTGAAAAAGAAGACGAAGCTTTCAGCCCCAATACCATTACGGTAATGTCTATAGACAACCTGCCATGCGAGCTTCCGCGCGATGCATCTGAAGGTTTTGGCAAGCATCTGCTCGAACGGGTATTGCCGTTGTTGTTGGTCGAAGATAAAGGCAAGGTCATATACCGCGCTACCATTGCACAAAACGGAGAACTGACTCCGCGATTTGCTTACCTGACGGATTACATCAGCTAAGTAAGAAAATTATTTTTTGAGCACGGCAATAGTTCCTGACGGATCAGAGGAGCTGAAAACGGTATTTCCTGCCACCAGCACATCGGCACCGGTGTCAATCAGTTTGCGGTAGTTGTTCAGGTCAACACCACCGTCAATTTCTATCATTGTTTTTGCATTGTTTTTTTCAATCAGCTCTTTCAGCTGCTGAATTTTGGAATAGGTATGTTCAATAAATTTTTGTCCGCCAAAGCCGGGATTCACACTCATCATGCAAACCAGATCAATTTCGGTGATGATGTCGGCCAATGATGCTACGGGAGTATGCGGATTAATGGCTACACCGGCTTTCATACCTTCGGCTTTTATCATCTGAATGGTGCGGTGCAGATGGACAGAAGCTTCAATATGCACCGAAAGGTTATCGGCACCTGCTTCGCGAAATGCTTTTACATAACGCTCGGGTTGCACAATCATCAGATGCACATCAAGGGGTTTGCGGGCAAATTTTTTTATGGCTTTTATCACCGGAAAACCAAAGGAAATGTTGGGCACAAAAACTCCGTCCATCACATCCACAT